>Ga0307446_1000091_pt1 | contig 25255 bp, 19 predicted proteins | sample SalMarSW160320MG_FD_202141 | JGI IMG/M metagenome (GOLD analysis project Ga0307446, IMG submission 202141) | Salt marsh sediment microbial communities from the Plum Island Ecosystem LTER, Massachusetts, United States - SW1603-20 | ecosystem: Environmental > Aquatic > Marine > Intertidal zone >... | reverse complement strand
CCTTCTCAATCTCTAAAACATGTTTTTACCTTTTTTCATTTTTGATATATCTTAAACGAATAACCCGGTCGATCAATTTCTAAAAAGTCGTTAATATAAAGATTGTTGCGTTGTTAAGCAGAATGTGACACAATGTGGCAGCTATGCGGGTCTCCTATCCTAATAGATACTTGGAATGATCATCCGAAATGAGATAAATACGCATCATAAAGAATCTGGAAGCTATCTCAAAATTAGGATTTTCGGTCGAGATCACTTGTCCGGCGTAGCCTTCAGGCGAAGACGGAAGGCATGCGAAAAAATCTACCCACCCCGTCCGTTGACGTGATCCTCCAAAGGCGGATAAATCTTCGACACGCATACTCAAGTATGTCGAGGACTTGATCCGAGGGCTCAACGCCGATACTTGTCCGCCTCACCGCCAGCGGCATCTTCGACCGGCGGATCGGGCGAAAAGACATTTTTGAGATGGCTTCTATAAAGGATGCACCGATGAAAGAGGACAAAGACAACAGAGAAAACCAGGAACCTCAAGTGACGGGATTGTCACAAAAAAGAGATGCGGTCTACAAGCCTTTGGACATGGCCATGGCGAAAAAAGGGTTCGATATCGGTAAACGCTCGACCTTGGCTGAAAAGAGCGCCCCTTCGCGTCAAAACTATCTTGAGGAACTGAAACGCGACCTGGACGAAATCACCGAGGAAATCATCAAAACCGAATCCTTGAAGGATATTCTTCCGATGCTTACCACTAAATTTGCCATCGAAAGGAATATCCTGGCCCATGAACGCAATCTGATGTCTGAAGAACAGTCGTTGCTGTCAGAAAAACGAACCCAATTGTCCCTGGAAAGCACGGAATTGTCGGAAAACCGGAGCGGACTTGCCCGGATTCGCACCATGGTGGCGCAACGCAGTGCATTCCTTTCCGAAAAGAGAAGCCTCATGGCTCAGCAGCGCACCTTTCTGGCCAAGGCCCGTACCGAGCTGGCTTTCATACGCACCGGCGTCGCGCTGGTCGCCTTGGCAAGCGGCCTCATGCGGTATTTCGGATTTGATTGGTGGACGGTTGTTGACGTTTCGATTGCGGGGATTGGATCGGCAATGATCATCAGCGGTATTTACTATTACCTTCCCACGCGAAAAAAGGAAGGTAGCCTCATAGGCGTTATGCGGCAAAAGGAAGAGGAGTTGATGCATCGCAAACCGCGAATCATGGTGTTAGATGATGATGTCTCGGTTTGTAACAGCCTCAAAATTTATCTTGGCAAGGCAAAATGGGAGGTCGAGGCCTTCACGAGCCCGTATGTTGCCCGCCATCGTCTGGAAGCTGCTCAATTCGATGTCGTGATCACTGATTTTCTGATGGAAGAAATGACCGGCGTTGAGTTTTTGCGTCACATCCGGCGGCTGTCGCCCGGAACTCATGTGATTCTGATAAGCCGCATGGAAATGATGGATGAATTTGTTAAGAGCGTTAAGGGTGAAATTTTTGACCACCATCCCAAGCCGGTCAATGTGAAGAAATTGAAGGAAAGCGTCAATCGCGCACTTGAAGAAAGAATGTTGATTTAATCATTCATTCGCATTTTTTTAAAGGCCCAAGGTTAGGAGATCAACATGATACGGTTATGGAAGCATCTACATGACGGCAAAGCCCGGGAGTCAAAGGCAGAAATGTACTTGAGGAAAAAATACAGCGAGTTTCTGTCCGTGCTCTTTGAAAACGAATACAGCCTGGATTTGATGACCCGGTTGGAGGAAAAATTTTACAACAACAAGCTGATCAGTTTTCCTTACCTGAAAACGATGATTGAAAACCTGTCCAAGCATATTGCCAATATCGTCGAAAGCCTCATTCAGCTCTCGGGCGGAAATTATTTCGTCCTGCGTGAAATCTATGGGCGCCTGAATAAAGAGATCAAGCAGGTGCTCAGAGGCAGCAAAGAGCCCATCTTTACCCCCATGGTCATTCCCCTGGCCATAATCAAAAAAGAACTGGTGGATAAAGTCGGCAATAAGATGGCGAATCTTGGCGACATGCATAACCGTTGCGATCGGCTGGTCCCCTCGGGATTTTCGGCCACGGCCTGTGCTTATGGCTATTTTTTGGAATACAATGGTTTGCCGGAAAAAATAAACGATGTGTTATGCGACCTGAATCCTGATGAAAGCCATCAGCTTCTTGAGGCTGAAAAAGCCATCAAAAAAATCTTCCTCGAAGCAGATATTCCGCCGGAGATCGAAAACGCCATATTGCTTGAAAGTGAAAAGATTGAGAAGGACAAAGGACATCCGCTGCACTGGGCCGTCCGCAGCAGCGCTATCGGCGAAGACCTGGCCGAAAGCTCTTTTGCAGGACAGTTCAGCACGATGCTCAATGTTCCCACTGACCAATTGTTGCAATCGTTTAAAGAGGTTGCTTCGAGCAAATACAATGCCAGTGCCATTGTATACCAGCGCATGCGAAACATCCGTGATGAGGATATCACGATGAGCATTGGATTCATGGAGATGATCGATCCGGTATGCTCAGGGGTGATGTATACGCTCGACCCCGTCGAACCCAATCGCCACGAAATGGTGATCAATGCGGTATGGGGCATTGGCGAACTCCTGGTCGAAGGCATTGTCTCAGCGGATGTTTATGTCCTTAACCGTGAACGCGGGTTCGCCGTGGTCCGGGAGGAAACCGCACAGAAAGACGTTTGCCTGGTGCGCATGAACGGCGGCGGCCTGCAACAACAGGCCATATCCGAGGATAAGTCCTGCAGCCGCTGTTTGGACCCGCATCAGCTGAGAAGACTTGCCAAAATGGGGATGCAGGTTGAGGCGCACTTCCATGGTCCCCAGGATATCGAGTGGTGTTTTGACCGGGAGGATCGCTTATACTTGCTGCAGGCACGCCCGTTGCAGATTTTCGAAAGGACCGAGCGCAGCTCGCCCAGGCCTGCAGTTGATGCCAAGATGATTGCCGACAATACGCAAACCATCAGTCCGGGGATCGGCTGGGGAAAAGTGCTGAAAGCAAGGAGCGTCCACGATCTGAGCGGACTTCCGGAGGGCACCATCCTTGTTCTGAAGAACTCTTCGCCGCGGTTCATCGGAGCGTTCCACAAAGTCGCGGCTGTGATTGTCGAAAAGGGCAATTGGACGGACCATATGGCCTCTGTGATTCGCGAATTCGGGGTACCTTGTCTCGTTCGGGTTGCCGGTATTTTTGACGCTTTGCATGATGGCCAGCAGGTTACCGTTGACGCTGACGATGGCGTCATCTATGAGGGTATTGTGTCGGCATTGAAACGGGCAAGAGCGGTGTCGCCGACCAAGAGCGCGGATATCGCTATAACAGAGTCGCACCGTTTGCTCGAGATTATGGCCGAACATATTTTCCCGCTGCATTTGACCGATCCGCGGCAAGCGGATTTCGTACCCGAGTCTTGCCGGACCTGGCATGATCTTCTTCGCTTTTGCCATGAGACGGCGCTTAATGAAATGTTCCTTTTGAAGGAGAAAACCCGATTGCGTTCCGCCAAAAACGTTTTCAGGGTTGAAACCGACCTGCCCATTTATTTGTATGTACTGGATATCCTGGGCAATACAATTGAAAAGCGCAACCGGAAAGTCATCGCCGCGAAAGATGTTGTCAGCTTGCCGTTTCAGAAGCTCTGGGAGGGGATGACGGACCCGGAAGTCAACTGGAAAGGGCCGGAAGTCGGGATGTCGTCTAAAGATCTTGTATCCGCCATGCTAAGAACACCGATGTACACGCTAACACAACCAGCGGACAGTAACAGCTACGCCGTGGTCGCCCCGGAGTATCTGAATTTAAGCTTGAGCATGGGCTATCATTATATCATTTTGGATTGCTTTTTATCGGATGACGCTTATAACAATTACATCTCCCTCTCTTTCAAAGGAGGCGCCGCCGAAGCCAGGAAAAGGAGTCTACGGGTAGCCTTTGTCAGCGAAGTGCTGCAGCACATGGATTTTAAAGTGAGGACTTCCGGTGATTTTCTCAAAGCGCGATTGAAGGCCGAAACAGCCCATGAATTGGGAAAGAAATTATTTACCATCGGCCATATTTTTGGTGTGACGCGGCTTTTGGATTTGGCAATGGAAGATGAAGAGACGGTAAAGAAATGTGTCGCCAAGTTTGAATCCCAGGATTATTCGTTGGGATTGACGGAAAATAATTAGAAGGCATCTCAAAAAAGTCTTTTCGTCCGATCCGCCGGTCGAAGATGCCGCTGGCGGTGAGGCGGGCAAGTATCGGCGTTGAGCCCTCGAATCAAGTCCTCAACATACTTGAGTATGCGTGTCGAAGATCCCGTTAACAGACGGGGCGGGTTGATTCTCGGCCTCGCGTTCTTGTCCCGCCCTTTGGCGGGAGATCTCGACCAAAAATCCAAATTTTGAGATGCCTTCTAGAAGTCATTCCCCAAGGGAAGATATTCCTAAAATACCCCCGGATCTTCAGAGGAAGTCTGGTCATCAAAGATGAGCTTCCAAAATTGATAGGGCTGCTCTTTCAGGACGTTGGCCAGTATCCGGTCCTGTTTATAAACATCGTTTCGGAAATGAACAACCCCGTTATTATCTGCCCATGCCGTAATATAAACTATATAGACGGGGACATGTTCATTTAGAAAAATATTTTTACGCCTTGAGCTTTCCAATAAATCCAAAATGGCTTCTTTGGTCCACCGGGGATTAGATTTTAAGAGAAATTCAGCCAGGGAATAGGGCTTTTCCAGGCGGATACATCCGGAGCTGAAGTCTCTTAAGCTCTTGTCAAATAAAGATTTATTCGGTGTGTCATGGAGGTAGACGGCATATTTATTGGGAAATATAAATTTTATTTTTCCCAGTAGATTGTACGGCCCAGAGGTTTGTTGCAGTTTATAAGGAAAGTAAGATTTCGGGGTCAAATTGCACCAACTGATAAGCGCAGGGTCTATTTCAGATGAGTCGTGCTGCCAGTTTTTATATACCTTTATATGTTTTGCTGCCAGGTAAGCAAGGTTTGAGCATACTTTTGGCGCTAGATCCTTCACTGCCAACTTTGTGGGAATGTTCCAAAAGGGATTTATTACGAGATACTGCATTTTTCCACTAAATACCGGTGTTTTTCGATAAGTCTTTCCTACGACCACTCGCATTTCCATAATCGGCCGGCCGCCTTCAACTGCAGACATTTTGAAGTTTGCTATATTGACCAGGATGTATTTATTGCCCAGATCTCTGGGTAACCAACGCCATCTCTCCATGTTGAGTTCGATTTGATGCAATCTCTTCCGGACAGGGATTTTCATAGCCGCAACAGTTTGGCTGCCGGCTATGCCGTCCACTGAGAGTCCGTGACGAAATTGAAATCGCTTTACAGCTTTTTTAAGGTCGCGGTCAAAAAAAGCCGGATTTGGGGTCTCCGTAGCTTTTAAATCTCCCAAGAAGATTAACCGATTTCTTAACATGCGGACCCGTTCATGCGAAACCCCGTATCGTAACGACTCCCCGGCAGGCATGTGGAACGATTCGTTTTTAGCTGCCAGCTCCCGATATTTTTTCAGTGCCGACTGAAGATTTAAATACGCTTGATGGTGCGGTGAAAGATTTTGCAGCGTGTTTCGTATGGCGTGATCTTCTAAGGCATTGTTGAGAACGCCGACCAAATCAATATCCGGATCAAACGATTCCCCTTTTATGTGGACGGTCTCCAGATTCACGAGACCGAACAGCAGATGGGAAGAAAAATTCAAAAACGAGTCGGTTAACAATATATCGAGATCTGCCGCTATGTCCTGATAAATGAGAGTCGGTGTATGGCGGTCATCTCTCACTGCGTTGAGTAAAATCTCGATGGCATTAAGGTGATAGTATCCAGGTTTTAAAGCATGCTTTTTGCAGTTTTTAATTTCATCGAGCAAATCATCTGCCAAAAGAAACTCCCCATTTTTCCCCATCCATGCCGGTGAAAAATTCCTTTGTAGATAAAAAGAAGGAACTAGAGATGTGCCGAGAATAAGCTTTGACCGGGATATCAATCGTTTTTTGTCCGAAAATCGCACAACTTTTTTTTGAATAAGTTCGGATATTGTATCAGGGTTGAATATCGAAACAGGGGTTTTATGCGTTTCGGGAATTATTATGGACTTTTGTGGAGGGGATGCCGCACAGCCGGTAATAATGAATAAAATAAGCAAAATCGTTTTTGCAGGTTTCGCGTAATGATAAGAAAAAGCTATCTGTTTCATTATTAAAAAACCATATGATTTCTGTCTTAAGACTTGATCACATCAGCTTGAGGTGGTTTGAAGTCTGCTGTGGATTTTCCGTTTATACAAAATTCGTGGCATAAAACCCAAATTTGTTATAATCACTATCAATTCCCTCAACAATATTCAACTTGCTGTTATTTATTGCAAAAATCGTGCAAGATTTAACATGATGAGGGGGAAAGTGAGAAACTAATAGAATTGCGGATGGTTATCCTAAATTCGCAGTCTTAAAGAAATCAGGTATTGAAATAATATATTACAATTTTTGTAAAACGGTTGACATATTTTGCCAATGCTTAAATCTAAAATCTGTGAAAATTATGCCATTTCAATCAAGGGTATTGAACTATTATTTTGAGAAGCGTCCCACTGAATTTCCGGAGACCCACAACCTGACTTTAAGTGCTGTGGTCTTGTAACCAGCTGTATTTCTATCCTTTACTGCCCACATGGACGCGCTTCACGTAGGTCATCTCTTCGATCTTGTCCATAGCCCCATTGAGCCCGCTATCTTTGACACCGCCCAGCGGCAGCGTATCGTCGCCGTATAGCGGGCTCTCGTTGATCATCACCCGCGCTGCGTCTAGCCTGATGGCCACGTAACGCGCCTCGTTCGACGAACCAAACACGCTGGCACCCAGCCCGTAGGTCGTATCGTTGGCCAGCGTCAGCGCTTCCTCTATCGTGTCAAACACCACCAGAGAACGCACCGGAGCAAAGCTTTCCTCCACCCACAGGAAGGGTTGCTCCAGCAGTGGCTTGCCGAGCACCATTTCCTTGTCGAACTCGATCAGCGTCGGGGAGAAGAACGGGAGATGCCCCTTGCCACCGGCGAGTATATGGCCGCCTCGTTGCAGCGCCTCGCTGACGTGGTATGCCGCCACATCCAGTGTGTTTTGACTGCCGATAGGGCCGATGTCTGTGTCAGGGTCCGTCGGGTCTCCGACTTTCAAGGCGCGGATAGCCCGCACCAAACGGCTGCGATATGTGTCAGCCACCGGACGAGCCACCAGGAAACGCTTGGCGGCGATGCACATCTGGCCGGCGTTGGCGAACCCACCCAGCACCGCCGCCGCCACCGCCTGTTCCGGGTCTGCCGAGGCCAGGATGATGAAGGGGTCGTTGCCGGCCAGTTCCGGCACGTACTTTTTCATGCGCCCCTCAATGTGCAGCAAGCACTCGCCCACCTGCCGCTTGGTGCTGTCCAGGTATTGGCCCATTTTGATCAGGTTGTCTTTGCCGACCGCCGTGGAGGAGTAGTTGACGAAGACGTCCAGTTCGGGATTCTCGATGAACTCCCAGGCCGTCTCTTCGCCCGGGCAGGTGGTGAAGTGAACAGATTCGGCCGGTGCTCCTGCCTCGCGGAAGGCGTTTACCAGCCAGCGGGTGGTGAGCGGAGCGGTAGAGGCCGGCTTGACCACCACAGTGTTACCACTCCCCAGTGCGCACGAAATCATGAAGAATGGCACCACGAGTGGAACGTTGCGCGGCGCAACGGCACCCACCACGCCGTAGGGTTTGCGCACCCACACGTTATCGCCCTGGAGCGCCGGCAAGACGCGAGGGCGCAAGAGCTGCATGCGGGTCTCGAAGGTGCGGGCCATCTCCTCAGTGCGGTTCACTTCCCACGTGGCAAACTTGCGGGGTTGGCCGGCCTCCCGGATGGAGAGGGAGATGAGCTCCTCGCGGTGGGTCGCAATGCGCTCGCCGACATCCCGGATCATGGCCAATCTTCGGTCCCATGACAGGGCCTGCACAGCGTTCCGGGCACGGTAGGCCTGATGGATTTTGCTTCGCAGGTCGCGCCGATAGTCCATGAGCAGAGAATCAATTAGCTCCCCGGTGTACTTGTCTCGTACTTCCCATTGTCTCATGTGTTTATTTTCTCCCATCGTCAACTACCACCCGCGAAGCGGGTGGCTTGAGTTTTCGGCCATAGGCCGAAAAGGCAAAAGCACACCTGCCCGCAACGCTCTCGCTTGCGAGGCGGACGGGTCAGTGCTTTCGACGTTGAACTTGCATCCGGGTGCAAAGCACCCGGTTTGTCTTGCAAGAATCACAAGTATCAGTGGATCCAAATTTTGGCTCATAGTGACGACTTTAGTCGTCGTTTCCCCCTGAGCGACTGAAGTCGTCACTATGAGTTATGAACTTTTCCAAAGCCCGGGCTCTTTTGCACAGACCAGTGCCACCGTATTCCCGAAAGCATGGCCTTCTTCGAGCATGTCTGGGTGCGCTTGCGGAATCTCCTCAAAGCCAACAGTTCTCATCGATCAGGCGGGCGTGCAGGAAGAGCACCTGCTCGGCGGTTGGATAGTTCATTATTGACAAGCATTCACTTTCAGTAACAAACTCAGGGGAAATTTACTGTTGTGCGATGCAACTGCATGTACCCCAATATTTAGTACGGTCATATGTCCATATCAACCAGTATACGAAAAATTCATTCATAAAATTTATATGACCGACAATAGGCATTATGTCAATCGGTTTTCGCTATGTTAATGGCGTCAAATCTTGACACATTCCCTGCCGACTACCAATAAACTTTTGACTTGTTTCGGCCTTTGGAGTTACATTGAGACTATTGACCGGGTTTGAAAAAAAATGCCGGTGGAGACAAGTTTCGAATACAGCCGAGAAGGAAAAGCCGCTGCTGTCCGGCGCGAAGCCGACCGCCGGTTTTTTGTTGCCTTCTGCGGCCCCATGTTCGAAAACGGACATCAACTCGACATCCGCGGCAATGGGTAAGCAAAACAAAAGCACACACGATGTTGGCCCAGAGAAACTTCAAAGTTCCTCATGACTTAAAAGAGCTGGCTGGCTTTCTTTGTCATTTCTTTGCATTAGCTCGGCTCTGACCATCAACGCCAATAAGACCGAGATCGAAATTATCGCTCTAAAGGAATAAATGGTGGCCAATACGCCTTTACTTGAAAGCAGCGAAATGCAGGGAGTCAAAAAAAGGCCGATCCAAACAACAAATGATTCCGGGTAATGGATATGAGGTCAAAACTACCGGACTCATCCGAATTTTTAACCCCGTATTTTTCAACAGTTCGATCCTGAGGAATTTAGGGACACAATTAAGTAAATAGGTTATACTTAAGAGACGGTTAAGCACTTATTTATGTCCCTGAAGTCACTCACGGGGAATTTGAAAAGTGAATAACAAAAAGACATTGACAGTCTCACAATGGAATGACATGAATTAATAATAATGGATTCAACCCCAAACGATAATTCCGGTTTACCCAACGGAGAAAAACTCTTAGATTTACTTGACGGCGCTACCGGCGAAGCTTTCGAAACCGCTGACGTCTTTAAGCGGCATCGGGAAATATCAGAAAATAAAGCATACTCCATCGAAGATCGTTTGGAAGCCTATGAGGATGTCATCGACTCAGAGGTGGGGGATACCTCATTAATACGCTCCCGGAACATTGAGCGCGAGGTGGGCATTCGTCAGATTTATCTTAAATTTGAAGGCGGCAATCCCACCGGTACCCAGAAAGACCGCATTGCTTTTATCCAGTCAATGGATGCACTCCGGAGGGGGTTCGAAACCATTACGGTCGCCACCTGCGGGAATTATGGCGTGGCTTTGGCCCTGGCCGCTTCCGTAGCCGGCCTGCGGTGTCTGATTTTCATCCCTGAAAATTATCATACCCTTCGCATCAATGAAATGAAATCTCTGGGCGCAGAGATCGTTCGCACACCCGGGGACTATGAAAACGCTGTGAGAATTTCAGGAGAACATGCCCTAAAAGAAGACTGTTACGATGCCAATCCCGGTGGGGTTAACACCTTGTTGCAGCTCCGCGCCTATGGCCAGATCGCCTATGAATTGTATGACGAACTGAGAGATGCTCCGCTGGTCGTTGCCGTACCGGTCTCCAATGGCACAACCCTGGCAGGTATTTATCGGGGATTCTTGAGTTTATACCGACGGGGCAAAACGTCACGCATGCCCAGGATCGTGGGCGGTTCTTCATTTCACAAAAATCCGATCGTCCAGGCATACCTTAAAAACATGCCGACCTGTGAGGACCTGCAACCGGAAAAAATTCGGGAAACCCATATCAATGAGCCGCTGGTAAACTGGCATGCCATGGACGGCGATTATGCCCTTGAAGGGATCCGCCAGACTAACGGATGGGCAACGAACGCATCGGATAAAAGTATGCGTGATTTTTCCCGCATGATCCGTGAAAAAGAAGGGTTACAGGTTTTACCCGCATCAACAGCCGGATTGATCGCATTGCTCGAGCGACACCGAAAACAAGCATTACCCAACGACCGTTTTGCCGTGATTTTAACCGGGAGGAAGTCATGAACAGCCTGCCTGAAGGAAATGCGGTTGTCTATTGTGAGGGAGCGTTTAACACCCCCAACGGCAAAACCGCCCATGGCCTGGTAAGATTCACAGCGCGCTACCGAGTGATGTCTGTAATCGATTCGCGCTATGCAGGCGGCGATGCCGGAGAAATTTTAGACAACAAACCGAATAACATCCCGGTTTATGACCGCTTGGACCATGCCCTTCAGGCGGCGAGAGACAGCGGGACACCGGTCACGCATTTTGTCATCGGATTGGCTCCGGACGGCGGTCGGCTCAGCGCCGATGCGCGATCGGATATTCGAAAAGCGATTGAATCAGGATACCATGTGGATTGCGGTTTACACGACTACCTGTCGGAAGACCCTGAACTTGCAAGATTGGCGGCAGAGAAGGGGGTTTTGCTGCGGGACATCCGCAAACCACCGCACCGAAAACATCTTCATTTTTTCAGCGGTAAAATCGAAGAGGTCCTGGCGCTGAAAATCGCTGTTCTGGGTACGGATTCAGCGGTGGGAAAACGCACCACGGCATGGAAAATCGTACAGGAATTCAACGGTGCCGGCTGCAAGGCCGAAATGATCGGTACCGGCCAGACCGCCTGGATGCAGGGTTCAAAATACGGTATTATTCTCGATTCATTGATCAACGATTTTGTGTCAGGGGAGATTGAGCATGCAATTTGGAAGGCCTGGGATGAAGCTCGCCCCGATGTGATCGTTATAGAAGGCCAGGGGAGCCTCATGAATCCAGCCTATCCCGGTGGTTTCGAAATTCTGGCAGCCGGACGTCCGGACGTGGTTATTCTTCAACATGCTCCCGCCCGCCGCACCTATGATGGTTTTTCGGATTATCCCATGCATCCTTTGGCACGGCAAATTCAAGTGATTGAATTGCTCTCTGGCAGGCCGGTGGTCGCTGTCACCGTGAACCATGAAGACTTGCCGGACGAACAGATCCCTATCATTTGCGATGCCATATATAAAACGATCGGCCTGCCTGCGTTCGATGTGTTGCGAGATGGTGCCGGTGCAATGGTTAACCTATTGAATCCATATCTGAAAAAGATGAGCAGATCCTCGTCATCCGCCTAAAGAGAACCCGATGCCGAACCAATCCTCTGACAAGCCAACCCTAATGCCCGATAGCCAGGGCACTTTGCACGATGATCCATTGGCAATTCTGGAAGTATTTGACCGTTTAGAAGTCGGCCCTGTAAAGCTGGAACCCCAACGGCTTGTGGCACCCTATCGCCTGGTGTCGGATGGAAAAGATGAAGAGACGACACTCATCTATCGATACGAAGAAAAGGTCTTCGATCCCTTGGAACCTGAATCCGTTAACCTGGCAAATATGATTGCCGCCCAGGTGGCGCTGAATTACGGTCTGTTTTGCCGTCGGATCGTTTTTCACGGTGTTTTTGATGATACCGATCAGCGCTTTATTCGGGACATGGCTGAAAACACGGCCCGTGAAATTTATGTAAAGAAGTTTTTGGAACCCAATCCGTTTCTTGTGGGAGATGCCGCCCACTTGCCGGTGGTGAAAAAAGAAGCTTATCTCCGTGCTAAGATTCAATTTCCCGGATCCGATCGCCGCAGACAGAAATTTCCATGGCGGTTCTGGCACACCGATCGAAACCGCCATGCGATCCTTTCCAGCGGCGGCAAAGACAGCCTGCTGAGCTTCGGCCTCATGGATGAAATCGGGTGCGACATTCATCCTTTTTTTGTCAATGAATCCGGACGTCACTGGTTCACCGCCCTTAATGCATATCGCCATTTCAAACAAAATATACCCAACACGAGCAGAGTCTGGGTGAATTCCGATCGGATATTTGCATGGATGCTGCAGCGAATGCCCTTTATCCGAAAAAATTTTGCCGATATACGTTCCGACGCGTATCCCGTTCGTCTGTGGACGGTAGCGGTTTTTTTGTTTGGTGTCTTGCCCTTGATTCGGCGTCGCAATATCGGGCGGCTTCTTATCGGAGATGAGTTCGACACCACTGTTTGTGCGAATTACAAGGGCATTGAGCATTATGAGGGGTTATTTGATCAGAGTCGTTATTTTGACGATGCATTGTCCCGTTACTTTTTGCAAAAAGGATGGTTCATCAGTCAGTTTTCCGTGTTGAGGCCGCTTTCCGAGCTGCTGATTCAAAAAATTCTGGCGGTTCATTACCCCCATCTTCAGGAAAATCAGATCTCCTGTCATGCCGCACACAAGGAAAAAGAGCGGATCAAACCTTGCGGCAAATGTGAAAAATGCCGGCGAATCGTCGGAATGTTGTCGGCTATCGGTGTCGATCCCCGGCGGTGCGGCTATTCGGATTCAAAAGTTCAGAATTGTTTAGAAAATATCGCCCGAAAAGGCATCAGTCAGGAACAGGCCGGTTTCCACCAGCTGATGACCATGCTGCTGCAGAAGGGTTTGATTGAGCCGGACGATTCGAATGAGCGTATTTTCAAGGCGCACCCTGAAATATTAAACCTTCGATTCCATCCGGCGATATCGCCCGTAAACGGCATCCCGGTGGATCTTCGCAAACCCCTTTACCGGATTTGCCTTGAACATGCAGATGGCGCCGTCCGATACCACGAAAATCGCTGGGTGAATATGGATCCGATAACGGATCAGGGCATGTCGTGGGCCTATCCCTTTGAGATTGATATCGCAAACCCCAGCAACATAAATCTATCGAGGTCCTCACCCGGGGCCGGGCAGTGCTGTATTTGGGGAGAATTGACCTCACCGGAAGTCCGAGAGAAAATCCGAAGGGTGAATGTTGCCCTTTTGCCCGTGGGTTCCATTGAACAGCACGGTCCGCACCTTCCCTTGGATACGGATGCATTTGACGCTGATTATCTGGCCCGGCGGGTTGCCGAAGCCTGCAGCGATCCAAAACCGCTGGTGCTTCCGTTGATTTCATTCGGTGTATCTTATACCCACGATGATTTTAAAGGAACCCTGAGTGTCAGCAATGATGCTCTTTCCCGTTTCGTTTATGAAATCGGGATGAATGCGGCCCGTAACGGCATAAAGAAATTGGTCATCATCAACGCCCACGGCGGCAATGGTCCGGCACTGAATTATGCGGCCCAGATGATCAACCGGGACGCCGATATTTTTGTTTGCGTGGATACCGGCGAAACCAGTGATGTGGATATCGACCGGTTCATAGAGACCCCCAATGATGTCCATGCCGGTGAGATTGAAACCAGCACGGCGCTGGCCGTTCGGCCCCACCAGGTGAGAATGGATCAAACCGTACCATCGGTTCCGAAGTTCTCCAGCCGTTATCTGAACTTTACTTCCAAACGTGCGGTGATGTGGTATGGTCATACCCATAAGATTTCTTCCAGCGGCGTTATGGGAGATCCGACCCGAGCCAGTGCTGAAAAAGGACAAAAAATATGGGAAATCATGATAGCCCATCTTGTCGCGTTGGTTGAAGATTTAAAAATAATGGCGACGGACAAAATCAACTAACAGCGGTATTCATAATGAAAATCGAACAGATGGATGCCTGGCCCGTTAAAATGCAACTTGCCGAGGCCTATGCCATTGCCTACGAAACCATCTCATCAACTACCAATATCTTTTTGCGCATCGAAACGTCGGAGGGTATTTCCGGATTTGGCTGTGCGGCTCCGGACTATGAAGTGACCGGCGAAACTTCGGAGAGCGTCTTAAACACCTTCAAAGAGATTATCGAACCGATTCTGAAGGGGGCCGATCCCCTCAGAATCGCACTGCTTATGGAGCGATTGAAGCCGCATCTTACCCGGCAACCTTCTGCCCAGGCAATGGTTGATATGGCGCTTCATGATATTCTCGGTAAAAAAGCGGGTTTGCCTTTGTACAAGATTTTGGGGGGCTTTCGCACGAGGATGAAGACGAGTATCACCATCGGTATTTTGCCCCTGAGCCAGAGCGTTTCCAAAGCAAAGGCTTATGTCGCTCGCGGTTTTGAATCGTTAAAAATAAAAGGGGGTATCCATGTCGAAGCGGATATTGAAAAAATAATTAAGATTCGGGAAGCGATAGGGGGCAAGATCGAATTGCGCTTTGATGCCAATCAAGGTTATTCCGAGGGCGAAGCCCTTCGTTTCGTCAAGGGGACGCATGCTGCTCACCTGGAACTGATTGAACAACCCACATCTAGAGAGCATGCCGGTGTCCTGCGCCGCGTTACCAGCGATGTTTCTATCCCGGTTATGGCGGATGAGAGCCTGATGAACCTTCGCGACGCTTTTAAACTGGCAAGACATAATTTGGTGGATATGGTGAATATCAAGCTGATGAAAGTCGGCGGCATCTCGGAAGCCGTTAAAATCAATGCTGTTGCCAAAGCCGCAGACATTGAAGCAATGGTCGGCTGCATGGATGAGGCGGCTCTGGGTATTGCCGCAGGGCTGCATTTTGCACTGGCCCGACCCAACGTTGTCTACGCCGATCTGGACGGTCACCTCGATTTAATCGGTGATCCTTCGGCCGGAGCCGTCATCCTTCGACGCGGGACCTTATATCCCACAAATAAGCCGGGATTGGGATTCGACGTCGAAAAGGCCTTCGTGGATTGAGTTTGCAGAAATGATAAATAATAACAATTAATTTGCTTGACAAATTTATATGCTTTGATATGTCCTTTTTGCTTATCCTGACTTTATAAGTGATTTAACAGTTTATTTTCTTGTTTAGTAACTTAATTTTTCAAGTCAATTTCAAGTCAACATTTTTTAGTTAAGAAAGTATTTGGCGCGGAGCGGATCCTGATTTCAGATGTTCGTGAATTGTGCGGAGGCTGGGTTGAAACGGAAAGCTAAAAAACCCTCCATGATTATCTACGCTTAGAAACCAGTCCAAAAACTTATCGGTAGATAACGTTTAATTCATTTCGCGTAAAGTGCCTGTCTAAAATGTAATATTTGCAGCTGATTGGGTGCGATGGCCCAAGTTCAACAAATTCGCCGAGTGACTTAATACTTAGCAAAAGGGTGTAATTCAAGTTAAAAGTCAAATACTAATATCCATAAAACAATACCGGGCGGTTGAGCATTTATCTGGAAATAAAATAGGAGTGAAATTATGATTAGAAACAGCATTATTATTTTCTTTCTGATAGCTTCCAGTTTTATTGGCTTGGCGGTTAATGTGGAAGGGGCCGTGGTGACGGTTGTAGACAATAATCATTCAGGCACACACAATTCGATTGCCACAGATTCTTTAAATCATGTGCATATTAGTTATGGGATGGGCGGTGGTTTTCACTTTAATAATGTAGATTCACTAAAATATGCTACCAATGCTTCAGGGAATTGGGTAACAACAACAATAGATAATATTAATGTGGCAATTGAAAACACCAACAATTTATCGTTCAACGCCTATAGATATTGGCATCAAGTTTCAAGATGTTGATATATTTAATTGCCACAGTAATAATATCGCGGACAGCTCCAATGCAGGGATGTATACGTCGATTGCAACAGACTCCATCGATAATGTTCACATCAGCTACATGGATAAAATAGGAGGTCATCTCAAATATGCCACTAATGCTCCCGGGCAATGGGTGACAACCGATGTGGATAGCGTAAATGGTTTTACAGGAGAATACTCTTCAATTGCACTTGACTCCAAAAACAAGGTTCATATCAGCTATTCAGATTATTCTCATTGCAAATATGCTACCAACTCTTCTGGAAACTGGGTGATAACTGCCGTTGAAAGCTATGCTACTGCAGAATCAAGCTACTGGGGTTATACATCAATTGCGATTGACTCTGAAGATAACATTCACATTAGCTATTTTGATGATACCAGTGGAAACCAAAATCTCAAATATGCCTTTTATACAGCGCCTGTTTATGATGCAACCGGAACATGGAATTATTCAGAATCAAACAATTGGGCAAGCTCCGGTTGCCTGCCCGACGCCGATAAAACCGGGACTTTTACAATAGCCCAAATTGGACACAGCGTCACACTGGATTCAGATGCTGAAACATTGGATGGGAGTGTTAGTGGTTCAAATTATTATTTCACAATATCATTTTATGAAAATGGTGGCAAAACAACATACAATTTCAACCACACACTTTCCTCAAACACATCAGGTTCGGGGAAAATTACATGGAAACAAGAGAATGGGTGTGAAGGAGGGAAAGATGTCATTTTTACCCAAAATAGCATACCCTCTTCATGGATGTCTGGGCGCGCTTGCGGAATCTCCTCAAAGCCAACACTTCTCATTGATCAGGCGGGTGTGCAGGAAGAGCATCTGCTCGGCGGTTGGATAGTTCATAAAAATTATATGACCGACAATGGGCATTATGTCAATCGGTTTTCGCTTGGGCGAAAAGGGTGTCAAATCTTGATGGGCTGTTGCCCAAAGCGATCCAAACCGTAATTGTTTGGTACCACAGAATTGTGGACATTTTTCCATGCCATGATATCAAGAGCTCTCTAATGTTCAGTGAAGCCCGTCAAGATTTGACACTTTTTACCCCATTTCTTTCGACAGCCCAAATCACCGCTGCTAAAAGACCGAGTGCCGCGCCGATCGCACAGACACCTGTCCAGCCCGCTTTGGCATAGACCAGTACGGAAAGCGACGAACCTACGACCCCGCCGATGAAAAAGAAGGTCATATACGCGGAAGTCAACCGGCTGCGCGCCTCTGGACGCAGCCGGTAAATCTCGCTTTGATTGGTAATATGAAGAGACTGAACACCGAGATCCGCTAAAACGAGTCCGGCAATAAGCAGCAGGACCGAATGGCGCCCCCACCAGATCGGCAGCCAGGAGACGATCAGCAGCACGATGGCCGCAAATGTGGTACGACCACCTGAGCCGCGATCGGCCAACCGCCCGGCAACCGACGCGGCAGCAGCACCGGCAACTCCGGCCAGCCCGAACAAACCGATTATTCCAGGTTCATAGTTAAATGGTGATTTGGACAGCAGAAAGGCCAGCGGTGTCCAAAGCGCGCTGAATATCCCGAAGGCAATCGCCCCATACAAGGACCGCAGCCGCAGGATACGTTCTTCTATAAAAATCATCGGCATAGACTTGAGAAGTGACAAGTAGCCGTAATCCACATTGGGCGTCCTGAACGGCAACCCTCGATACATCGCCAAAGCGATCACCATCATGCTTCCGGCCGCCAGCCAGAAAACCATTCGCCAGCCCCAGAGCTGGGCAAGAATGCCTGCCACGGTGCGGGCAAGGAGCACACCGAGCAGCAATCCACTCATCACGGTTCCCACCACTCGACCGCGTTCCGCCGCCCCTGCGAGATCAGCCGAAAAAGCCACCAGAATTTGAGCCACGGCCGACAAGGCCCCGACCACCACCGATAGCAGGAGCAGTATAGAGCCGTTGGAGGAAAAGCCAATACCGGCAAGGCCTGCCGCTATGCCGAGGGTCATTATGACAACCAGTTTGCGACGTTCGAAAAGATCACCCAGAGGCACCAGCAGAGCGAGCCCAATGGCATAGCCCAACTGCGATGCTGTAAAAATTAGACCGGCACCGGTCACATCCAGTCCTAAAGTGGCACGGATGGCTTCCAGAAGGGGCTGAGCATAGTAGAGACTTGCCACGGTCATTCCGGTAGCCACCGCCAGCAGCAGAACCATCGACCTCGTCATGGAATATTCCACGACATCTTCCTTTGATTCTGTTTGATAACAACTGTCGATGTTTGCAGAACCTGGTAATATTTCTTCCTTCAAATGTCCTCCTCACGACTCCGTCTCATCGGTATTATAGTATTTTCGATGGCAAGCATTTGCCTTGAATCGTATTTAAATGACCCTGGTTTTAAATGTTTTTCACGAATTGCGTATTGTCAACATGGAAACAAATATATTTGAAAACATTGCAGAATTTATTATGTTAATTGCATGGACAGCAAAAGAGATTATGATGCAGGATATATTCGATTCTCCTATCGGCCCGCCTTTTGGATGGTATGCAATAGGGCCGGCCCTCGAAAATGGTAAGATTTATTGTGCGGTTGAAAAAAAGGAAGGAAAAGGCGGCCAAAAAATGACCATTTCCAGGATGATGAAAACGAGGGATGAATATAAAGAATTCCACCTCAAGCTTTGCTTTTTATTTCGGAGAATCTCTTTATCAGAAGATCATTTGCCCTGAAAATCCGGCATGCGTTTGGAAACAAAGGCGGCGATCCCTTCACGCCCATCCGCGCTGGCTGCCATTGCTGAAATGATGCGGGATTCTCTTTCCATCTGGGATTCAAGGCTATCGGTTGTACCGGTAAGGATCAGACGTTTGGTCTCGCCGAAGGATCGAGTTGGCCCCTTTGCCAACTTGTGCGCTATTTCAAGGGCGGTAGATAGTACTTGATCATCAGCAACTACTTGATTAATGAGACCCCAATTCATGGCTTGTTCTGCCGATAATATTGGATTTAACAATGCCATCTCCTTGGCACGGCGCAGCCCCACAATGCGTGCCAGGAAATAACTGGAACTGCCGTCCGGAACTAAGCCCACTTTAGTGTAGGCCATGGTGAATTTAGCCGATTCTGCAGCAATGGCAATATCGGTGGTGAGTGCCAGGCTGAAGCCCCCTCCTGCGGCTGTTCCGTTTATAGCGCCAATCACCGGAGCGTCCATCCAGTTAAATCGGGATATCGCTGCGTGAAAGGTATGGGTGATCTCTGTGACATAGCGAGAGATTCCTTCAGCCTTGACGTTAAAAGCCTTCAGATCGCCTCCAACGCAAAACCTGTTGCCGTTGCCGGTCAGCACCACCGATCGAATCTTTTGATCCTCATCACATCTGATGGCGACATCCAGAAGTTCGCGCCCCATCTCCGGAATAATTGCATTACCTTCGTCGGGACGGTTGAGACGGATCAGTCCAACGCCATTTTCTATTTCAAAAATGATCGAATTGTAAGTCATGGTTTTTGGTTCCTTTTTAATATGTCCATCTTTAGGTTGGAAAACAGATGAAAGAGCGTGTTTTCTTTTCTTAAGCAACCTGATTTATGAAGATGCCTTTCTTTTAAGCTCCCTTGCAAGACAGGCACTGGTCATGGCTAAAGATTCAGGATCAAGATAGTATTCTGCATGTCTCTGAAAAAGCACGGTACATTTGGCAGGGAATTCTTCGTCACCGTCATTGAAAAGCAATAGAAGAGAAATACGGGGAAGGGCGTTGAACTGCATTGACAGGTCATATGATATCTCCATTTCATGTTGAGAGCCGTCTAATTCCTCGCTTGCTTTTTTAAGTTTATCCAGTTTACCTGAAAAATGCTTTTCAATAGCTCTTTCAGTATCGCTTGAAAAATAGTTCACATTCGTAAAATGTGAAACTCTTTTGAAATCTTTAAAAGAAACCCATTCATTATCATGATGCGATTGACCGGGACATAAGAGAATGTACTTAGAAAGAATGATGGAAATTATGTAATCAGGTCTATTTCCCGATTCATCGAAAATTCCATTATTTGAAACCAAATATCTGTTATTGAAAAAAGGGATAAACATCCTGTCGCCGTCATGGATAATACCCAATTTATCTTTAATCGACTCAAAATCGATTTTTGCCATTTGAGCACAATAATTCTGATAATTTTTTTCAAATACATCTGATCCTTGAACCATGAATTTACCTCACGAATATGATAAAATCCTTATAAACCATAATCCCCTGTAACCGACCACTGTTTACAACTCATTATTCATTATATCATATTGTTACCGTGGCACGACCCCACCCCCTCCGGAACGCATAAAGAATGTCCCTATCATTTTCTTACCGAGGCCCCCATTCCCATTCCGACTGCCAATAACCTTTTGACTTTCTTCGGCCTTTGGAGTTACATTGACACCATTGACCGGGTTTGAAAACGAATGCCGGTGGGGACCAGTCTCGAATACAGCCAAGTAGGAAAAGCCGCTGCTGTCCGGCGCGAAGCCGACCGGCGGCTTTTTGTTGCCTTCTGCGGCCACATGTTCGAAAACGGACATCAACTCGACACCCGCGACAATGGGTGCAAACCAACCTGCTAACATATAGGCGAGGGAGGTTATAAACTCCATGACTGAATTCTTAACGGTATTTCTCAATGTCATCATGCCGGTATTTGCCATCGTTCTGCTGGGCTTTCTCCTGGGGCGGCGGTTGAACCTGCAGGCGCAGACGCTGAATAGGGTTGCCTATTATGTCTTCGTTCCGGCCTTTATCTTCCATGCTATCAGCAGTTCGAGAATCCCCTTAGCCAATACGGTCAAGATGGTCGTATTCATCAGCGCCGCCCATCTGCTGGTCTCGCTCATCGCAGGAGGTATCGGCCGCCTGATGCACCGCTCTCGGGAGATGATCGCAGCCTTCGTGATGATCGCCGTTTTCGGTAACGTAGGCAACTTCGGCCTGGCGGTGATCCGCTTCAGGTTGGGCGACACGGCCGTGGCCCCGGCGACCATCTATTTCGTCGTCATCGTCATCACCGCCTTCATCGTCTGCGTCGGCGCTGCCGGCTGGGCACGGGACGGAAGGAGAGGGGCTTTGGGCGAATTGTTGAAAACTCCGGCCCTTTGGGCGGCCATCCCCGCCCTGGTCGTCGCTCACGGCAACATCACCATACCCTTGATGTTTTCCCGGATGATCGGGCTGTTGGCCGATGCGATGATTCCGGTGATGCTGTTTGCACTCGGACTGCAGCTTCTGGAGCAGAAACGGGTCCGCTTTTCAATCGATGTGATGGTGGCGACCTCCGCCCGCCTCCTGCTGGCGCCGGCCTTTGCCTGCATGCTGGCAATCCCCTTTCACCTGAGCCATATCGAATATGCCGCAGGCGTCCTCCAGGCAGGCATGCCCACAGCGGTCCTTGTGGCCATTATCTCCAAGGAATACGATATCGTCCCCGATTTCGTCACCTCCGTGGTTCTGATCTCGACGCTGACAAGCCTGATTACTCTTACCGGCATTATGATCATTCTGTAGCCGGCAATTTTTCAAGGCAGAAATTATTCTTCAAAAGTGGGTCCTCAATCTCGCAAAGCCTGAAAATCCGTCGAGAATGAAGACCTGACCCCGTTGTTTTCGCAAATATATGGTTCCTTTTGACAGTCCTGTCTTTTGAGCAATTAAAGAAACCGCGGGGAGTTTCCCGTCGGTTTCTTTGTAAAGTTTCCAAGCGGTTTTCAATATCTTTTCTTTATGTTGTAGCTTGTTTTTTTCACTTATGGCGCGTGTTTGAGTGACCATAGCTCTATATATCCTTTCCTCCTTAAGCTATCAATCTCAGCGGTTTAATGAAGTTATTATAAATTCCATACGCAATCATAACTTTTCGATACATTCTCTGTCAAAAAGAGAATTCTTATCAATCAATAGGCTTGACAACGGCAGAAATTGTACCAATCCTATAACCATGAGGCAGACAATATTGCCTAAGGATAAGCCCGAATTTTTTGCCTATTATCGCTTTGAGGGCAAATAGCCCCGTGTCTACTGGGTTGCGCCGGAAAGGTGCTCTCGACGTACTGGAAGTATGCCTCTAGACATCTCCCCTTGTTGGTACGTTTGGTATGCACTGGACTCTCCACCGTCTCGCGACGAAGATCGCCGAGAAACCCGGGGGGAAAGCTGTCGGTGTCGCTGAAAAATCATCCTGACTTTTTGAAATAAGTCAAGACCGTCGCTGTGCCTCCTTCCAATATTTACCTGCCTTTCGACAAGTATACCTGCCCTTCGATAAGTTGTAGCGGAGACCTATTCGCTCATACTACGGGAGGAATGTAATGAGATTAAGGGGTCAGGTCTTCCTAAATCAACCATATACGTGATCATAACATGCGTAGACATGCCTTCCGGTGGCAGGAAGTGAAGATGAATATTGATTTGTCATCATTCTATACTAAGCTCAGCTTAGAAAATGAAAGGAGTCTGAAATGCGAAAATTGAATATTTCAGTGGCCCTGATAATCACGGCCGTGTTTGGTTTTATGGTAGAGCCTGCTTTTGCCATACGCACCCCTAGCGTCATCAAAGTCGGGACGCTGTATGCATCGAGCGGGCCTTTTGCGAGTTCATCCATGCCGGAGTATAACGGCCTCAAGTTTTGGGTGCATCAAGTCAACAAGGACGGAGGTCTTTACGTCAAAGCGTTCCACAAGAAAATACCTTTAAGGTTGGTTGCTTACGATGATCAAAGTGAGACTTCTACGGCGGCAACACTCTATAACCAGCTCATAACGCAAAACCACGTTAATGTCCTTGTGGCGGATTTCGGGTCTGTTTTGACATCTGTTGCGGTTCCTTTGGCGAAGGTACACAGGATTATGCTTTTTGATGAGACCGGAACGGCAGCCAAATTTTTTACCCGCTCCAACAGGTATGTGGTGCTTTGCAGTTTGCCGACCTCAGGAAAATGGCCGTATGCCCTGGCGGGTTTCCTAACCCACAAGAAGATAGACAAAGTGGCTATCATTTACTCCTCAAACGATTTCGATCAATCTCAAGCCGAGACCCTTCACAGGAGACTGGTCAAATCAGGAATTAAACCTGTCTACTATCAGGCGGTTCCATCGAGCACGACCAACTATTCGGTTCTCCTTCACGACATTAAAGCGACGAACCCGGATGCGGTCATCGAATTCGGCTATCCCAACAACGACATCGCATTCTTGCAGGCGTTGCAGTCAAGTGGTTTGAAATTCAAGATGACCTTCACCGTCTTCCCGGGGCAATTGCTGAAACTGCTGGAGGCTAATGTCGGTCAGAAAACCCTCGACTATACCTACACCTATCCCACACCGCCCCTTTTGAGATACAACAAGGTGAATCTGGGCATGGGCATCAACCGCTTCGAAAAGGTGTACAAAAAAGATACCGGGAAGGAGGTCAATTTCCTGACGGTTGCGGGTTATAACACCGGCCTGATCATCCAGAAGACGCTTGAGACTTCCGGAAGCTTCAACCAGTCTGCATTCAGAAAAGCCATCGCTTCTTTTTCAGGCAAGGTGACGACACTGGATGGTACATTCAAAATCAACAAAACCGGCGCGCAAATTGGAGAAATGTTGCCGGTCGCCCAACTCGTGGCAAAAAGCAATAACAAGATGGGGGTCAATGTGGTCTATCCGAGCAAAACGAAGACCGCAAACGCCATCTACCCGGCCCCGTGAGACTGAGCCAGGATTGAGACAGGGTGTGGAATAGGTCCGCACCCTGTTGTTTTATGTGTGCATCCGCTCGTCCCCCGTGCAAAAGCGGGCACCGACAATCGATGAAAAGAGACCTTTGAAAGAGGCTGAAGAGTGAATCTTTTGGCATATACCATAACTGCCGGCATCATGTACGGCATATTTTTCGGGCTTGTGGGTGTAGGACTCAATATTATTTTCGGCGTCATGAGGATGATCAACCTGGCCCATGGCGACTTCATCATGCTTGGGGCATTTCTGGCCTTTTGGTTGTTTCATCTCTTTGGAATCAACCCTTTGTTGGTCATACCTATTGCAACCGCTGTTTTCTTTCTTATCGGCTTCCCTCTTTACTACGCCTTCGTACCTCGTCTTTCCAAATCCAGTGACCCGGAAATGCTGTCTTTCATATTGTTCTTCGGCCTGTCCCAAGTCATTGAGGCCGTGATCATTCTTGCATTCGGGAATAATCAGAGGTCCATACCGTCAACCGTGTTCGGCACGTCGTCTTTTTCCATACTGGGCCAATCCTTTCCGAAAGCGTGGCTGGCAACGACACTCGTTGCCTTTGCGGCCTTCATCATTATCTATTGGTATTTCAGACACACACGGCTTGGATATGCAACCCGGGCCATCATGTCAAACAGGGAGGAAGCTTTAATTAGCGGGATCGATATTGACAGAGTCTCGGCCATCGCGTTTTGCTTCGGTTTGGTTTTTGCCTCAGTGGCTGGAATTTTCAGCTACTTTATGATCGGCGCCGCTTATCCTTCAATGGGCCCGGACCTCACAACCGTCTCATTTGCCATCATAGTCCTCGGTTCTCTGGGCAGTCCCCTTGGAACCGTCATCGGTGGTTTGATTTATGGGGTCGCTATCATGTTCATGCAGACCTATTTTTCATCCTGGGCAAATATTCTGCCTTATATTCTACTGATCGCGATTATGCTTCTCAAGCCGGAAGGTTTGTTTGGAAAGGCGGCACGCAGTGCTTAGCAAATACTATTCAAGTTTAGGCGTTATTTTTGTCATCATACTCATCTTTGTTATGCTCCCGTTCGTTTATGACAATCAATCTTTTCTGTTCAATTTGATGATGTATCTGGCCCTGGCGGAAGGCCTGAATATTATCTACGGCTTCACCGGCTATCTTCCGTTCGGGTATGTGGGGTTTTTCGGGGCAGGTGCATACGGGGCATCTATCGTCATCATGTTCTTGCGGATCTCCCCATTTTTGGCCGTGCTTGCGGGGGGCATCGTCGCGGTTATCATCGGCATTATCCTTTTCCCCCTATTGAGATTATCGGGTGCCTACTTTGCCATTGCCAATCTGGCTGCGTCCCAGGCGCTCTATTATCTGGTTGCAAACCCTAATCTGCAAAAAGTCACCCAGGGCCCATATGGTATTGATTTGTCCTCCGTGTACAATGCCAATGCCAGCT
>Ga0307446_1000090_pt1 | contig 25286 bp, 21 predicted proteins | sample SalMarSW160320MG_FD_202141 | JGI IMG/M metagenome (GOLD analysis project Ga0307446, IMG submission 202141) | Salt marsh sediment microbial communities from the Plum Island Ecosystem LTER, Massachusetts, United States - SW1603-20 | ecosystem: Environmental > Aquatic > Marine > Intertidal zone >... | reverse complement strand
GCGCTTGACGCCGGCCTCTACGGCGATCCCGCCGACCGTCATCCCGAGGCCGCCGGCCGCGTCGGCGATGCGGTGGTGCTGTCGCTGGCCGAGGCAACGCTGTGGCCCGGCGAGCCGGCGTCGGTGAACGGCATGCACGGGGCGCTCGATCCGCGCGAGATGCGCGTCCCGCTGCTCTCACTGCCGCTCGACGGCTAGCGTGCGCCGGCCGCAGCGGCGCCCGCGACCCGCTCGCGCCGCAGCCGCGGGCTAGCGAGCGATCAGGCTCGCGCCCGTCATCTCGGGCGGCCGAGGCACGCCCAGCAGCTCGAGCAAGGTGGGAGCGACGTCACCCAGCACGCCGCCGCTCCGAAGCGCGGCGCGCCGCAGCTCCGGATCGTCGCACACCAGCACGCACGGTACCGGGTTGGTGGTGTGGGCGGTGTGGGGGCTGCCGTCGTCCTCCACCATCACCTCGGCGTTGCCGTGGTCGGCGATGATGATGGCCGCGCCGCCCTTGGCGAGAAGCGCCTCCAGGAGCTTGCCGAGGCCGGCGTCGGCGGCCTCGCAGGCGGCGATGGCGGCCCGCAGCACCCCGGTGTGCCCGACCATGTCGGGGTTGGCGTAGTTGAGCAGCACGAAGTCGTCGTCGGCGCGGCGCAGCCGCGCGAGGGTGGCGTCGGTGAGCTCCGGAGCGCTCATCTCCGGCTTCAAGTCGTAGGTCGCGACCTTGGGCGAGGGCACCAGGTTGCGCTCCTCACCGGGAAACGGCTCCTCCCGCTGCGCGTTGAAGAAGTACGTCACGTGCGCGTACTTCTCGGTTTCGGCGGTGTGGTACTGGGTCATGCCCGCCTTGCTCACCACCTCGGCGAGGCAGTGCTCCAGGGGCGGCAGCTCGAAGGCGAAGGGCGACCCGAGGTCGCGGTCGTACTCCATCAACGAGGCGTAGTGCACCTCTGGGTGGCGGCAGCGCGGGAAGTCGTTCCAATCCGGGCCGCCCAGCAGTGCGTAGCTGAGCTGCCGCGCGCGGTCGGCGCGGAAGTTGAAGAACAGCACCGAGTCGCCGTCGCGCACCTCGCCCACGGCACCGCCGTCGGCGTCGACGATCACGGTAGGTGCGATGAACTCGTCGGTCTCGCCGCGCTGGTAGGCCTCACGCACCGCCTCCGACGCGCTCCGCGCGGCGTGTTCCGCCTTGCCGCAGACCACCGCCTCGTAGGCCAGCCGGGTGCGGTCCCAGCGGTGATCGCGGTCCATGGCGAAGTAGCGGCCGGAGACACTTGCCACGCGCGCCTCGACGCCCAACCCCGCCAGCTGCGCCTCGAGCTCCGCGACGAAGCCCCGCCCGCTGTCGGGTGGCGTGTCGCGCCCGTCGGTGAACACGTGGACGAAGACGGGGGCGATGCGGCGCCGCCTGGCGAGCTCGAGCAGGGCGAACAGGTGCCTCATGTCGGAGTGGACGCCGCCGTTGCTCACCAGCCCCATCAGGTGCAGAGCGTGACCCTCGGCGGCGTCCATGGCGGCAACCAGCGTCTCGTTCTCGAAGAAGCTGCCGTCGTCGATGCGCGTCTGGATGAAGCTCAGGCTCTGCATCACCACGCGGCCGGCGCCGAGGTTCAGGTGGCCGACCTCGCTGTTGCCCATCTGCCCCTCGGGCAGGCCCACCGCCCGACCGGAGGCGGTGAGACTGGTGTGCGGGTACTCCCGCCAGATGCGGTCGAAGGTCGGAGTGTCGGCGAGCTCTACGGCATTGCCGGGCCCCGCCGCAGCGAGTCCGAAGCCGTCGAGGATGATGAGCGCTACCGGTCGGGTCATGGGTCACCTCGTTCTTGACGGCCGCGCCGGCCGGGCGCGGCCCATCGCTGGCGTCGCGGGAGCGGGCGGCTCGCCGTCGCACCCGCGAGCGGGCCCGACCCACCGGACCGTCCACCGGCCAGTCTACCGCCGCCGGCCTGCCGCCCGCGGCGCGCCCGTAGGCGGCCGCGCCCGCGCCGCCGGCGCTGGCGCTGGCCTCACAGCAAGCCGAGGACGCGCCTCACGCGGGCCGGCAAGCGGCCCAGGTCGCCGTCGTCCAGCGCCTCGGCGGCCTCGCCGGCCTCGAGAGCGACGCAGCAGCGGGCCGCGCGCTCGAGCTGGGGCTTGAGCGCGGGGTCCGCGATGACCTGCGGCAGCAGCTCGTCGAGGGTGGCATGGAGCGAGCGGACCGCCAGGTGCGTGGCGACCGCCCGCTCCTCCTCACACAGCTCGGGCGTGGGCGCCCCTGGTTGCACCGTGAGCCTCCGCGCGGCGGCCGTCACCCGCCCCTCCCGGGCGTAGCGCCGGCAGGCAGGGCAGAGCCCGGCCTCGGCGCTGAGGGCGCCGCAGGTGGGGCAAGGGCTCCAACCCTCGGCCAGGCGCCGTGCGCGGTAGCTCAGCAGCGCGCGCCCCGCACGGATGGCGGCGCCCGCAACCGGATCGGGCAGCTCCAGCTCGCCCAGCGTCCGGGCGAGCGCCGCCAGCGCTTCCGGGTCCGGCCGGGCCGCGGGCATCTCGACGGGCGCCTGCGCCGGTGGAACGGGCCCCACCCGGAAGCGGATGTCCTTGATCTCGTGGGTGTCGAAGCGCCCGCGGTAGACGTCGAGGAAGCGTCGCCGCTGGAGACTCAGGTGCATGGCCGTCTCGCTGTCGCTGACGTCGACGTAGAGCACGCCCTCGCGCACCACCCTGGCCGCGGCGAAGCGCGCCACCTCGGTTCCTACGACCTGTGGCCACAGCAGCACCGCCTCGGCTCGGCGCACCGCCCGCTTCATGCCCGAGCGGCGGAACACCTCACCCAACAGCTCGGCGACGTGTCGCTCAGCCACGCTCCACCTCGCCGTCCTCGATGCGCAGCGTCAGGTCGGCGCGCGGGGGCGGCTCGGTGCCGCTCACCAGCGCCTGCGGCGTGCGAGAGGTGAGCTCGAGCAGGAAGCCGCGCCTACCGGCGTCCAGCTCGGCCGTGAAGTCGTCTACCAACAGCACCGGTGGCTCGCCGTGCTTCTCCTCCAGCAGGCGGTACTCGGCGACGCGCAGGGCGAGCGCCACGGTACGGGCCTCGCCGCGCGAGCCGTACGCCTGAACACTGTGGCCGTCGAGCGTCAGCGCCAGGTCGTCGCGATGCGGGCCCACCGTGGTGACGCCGCGAGCCTGCTCCTCGGCGCGGGCACGGGCCAGTGCCTCCCCCAGGTCGCATGCCTCACGCTGCTGCCGCAAGCCGACCGCCAGCGCCTTGCCGTCGCCGGCGACCTCACCGTAGGTAGCGGCCGCGAGCTCGCAGACCCGGTTCAGCACGCGCAATCGGAGATCATCGATCTCCCGACCGACGACCACGAAACGCTCGCTCCACACCTCCAGGCCGGGGCGCGCCGCGCCGGCCCGGAGCAGCGCGTTGCGCTGCTCCAGCACCCGCAGGTACTCCCGCATCAACGCCGCATAGCGCGGCGACAGCTTGCCCAGCAGGGCATCCAGGTAGCCGCGCCGGCCGGAAGGAGAGCCGTGCACCAGGTCGGCGTCCTCCGGGGTGATCAGCACCGCGGTGGCGGTGCGGGCGATGTCGGACACCCGAACCGCCTGTCCGTCCAGGCGCAGCTGCTTGCGGCCCGGCGCCAGCCCGACCTCGATGCGGCTCACGCCGTCGGCATGCTCCACCTCGGCGGCCACGAAGCCCTCGCTCTCACCGATGCGCACCGTCTCCGCGATGGTGCCGGCGGGCAGCTCGCCGGTGCAGCCGAGGTAGGCCGCGTCCATGAGGTTGCTCTTGCCCGAGGCGTTGCGACCCACCAACGCCACCACCCCGCCCGCGAGCGCGATGCTGGGGGTGCGCAGGTTGCGCACGTTGAGCTGCGACAGGGCTCGCAGGACCACGCGCCCAGTGTAGCGTCCGCTGACGCGCCGCCGAACCCTGGCGCGGCGCCTAGGCTGCGGGTCGCCTCGCGGCCGCGCCGGGCGACACGAGCCCGCCCTCGCGCAGGCGGCCGGCGATAGCCAGCCACGCGAGCGCCAGCAGCAGCACCGCGGCGCCGGCGCCGAGCAGCGCCGGGGACGGATCCGAGCTCGTCGCGACCGCACCCGCCACGGCTGCCCCGATCGTCAGTCCCAGCGCGTTCGCGGGCAGCACCACCCCCATCACCTTGCCGCGCAGGCCGTCGGGCACGATCAGCTGGAGTAGCGTGAGGGACGCGACCTCACCCATCCCGAGTCCCGTGCCGATGACCGCCCCGCCGCCCCACATTCTGAGCAGGCTCCCGCCGGCGAGCACGCCGAATCCCGCGGCCACCAGCGACAGCGACAGCGCCACCAGATGGCGTGCCGGCAACCGGCGCAGCGCCGTGGTGATGAGCAGGATGCCGAGCAGCGTGCCCAGCGAGACCAGGCTCTCGAACAGGCCGTAGCCGCGGGCGCCGGCGCCGGAGCGTTCCATCGTCAGCGGCATCACGACGTTGAGCAGGTTGAGGCCGGCGTTGAGGACCAGGGTCGAGAGCAGCACCACCAGCAGCGGGGGCCGTTGGCCGATGAACCGCACGCCGGCCAGCAAGTCGCCGAGCAGCGACTGGCGCGCCGCATCCGGTCCGGCGGGGAACCTCACCAGTAGGGCGGCCGGCCCCAGCAGCGCCAGGCAGGGCACCGCCAGCGCCAGCGTGGCGGGCGCCCCCAGCACGGCGACCAGAGCGCCGCCCGCGCCCATCCCCACCATCGGCAGGCCCATCACCGCGGCCTGCATCAGGGCGTTGGCCTGAGCCAGCCGCTCCTCGGGCACCAGGCGAGGCAGGGCCACGTTGCCGGCCGCGAAGGTGAACATGGTGACGATGCCGTTCAACGGCGCCGCCAGGTACAGCGCCCACAGCGGCAGCGCGCCTTGCAGCGCCAGCACCGCCACCACCCCCGTGGCCGCGGCGCGAGTGAGCGCGCCCGCGAGCAACGGTATACGCAGCGGCAGCCGGTCGGCCAGCGCGCCCAGCAGCGGGCCGGCGAAGCGGGGCAGCGAGCCGAGCAGGGTGACGCTGGCGAGCTGCGTGCCGCTGCCGCCGAGCGCCAGGACCAGGAACGGCATGGCAACGAAGGTCAACGCGTCACCCACCGCGCTGACGGCGATGCCGAGCCAGTAGGCGACGAAATCGCGGTTGAAGAGCCTGACGGGGGCCATGGCTCCAGCATGCTAGGCTTCTAGTGGATGTGAAACTATCTGATTCAAGTAGCGCGGCAGTCGCCGCCTGGCGCGTCGAGACCGCTCGGCAGGCGGCGCTGCTCTCCGATCCAGTCGGCCGCGCCTTCTTCTACCCCTTCCTGGCGCGCACGCGCTCGGTCAAGGAGGCGGCCGACGAGCTCGGCTGCCGGCTCGACGCCACGCACTACCGCGTGCGCCGTTTCCTGGAGGCCGGCCTGCTGCGGGTGGTGGGGGAGCGGCCCAGGGCGGGGCGCCCCATCAAGCTCTACCGCTCGGTCGCCGACGTCATCTACGTGCCCTTCGACCTCACGCCCTTCGCCGAGCTCGAGGAACGCATCCGGAAGGACGTGCGAGCCGAGGAGGACCGCCTGGTGACGGCGCTGGCGCGCGCCGTGCGGCTCAGCGGGCGCGAGGGGCGTCGCCTCTACCGGCGCGCCAACGGCGAGCTCATGGTGGACGCCGGCAGCGAGAGCGGGCGCGACAGCGACTGGGGCGAGCTCATCCGAACGTGGCCGGCCAGCGTCCCGGTGACGGAGCGCATGGGTGGCGAGCTGGCGCTCACCCACGCCGAGGCCAAGACGCTGCTGCTGGCCTTCCGCGAGCTCACCGAGCGCTATCCCGTGCCGGGAGCGGACGTCGACGACGACCGCCGCACCTACCACTTCTACTTCGGTCTCGCGCCCTGGGGAAGCTGAGCGAGCGACGGCCGGGAACGCGTGCGTCCCCTCTGGGACGGCAAGCGCCGAGTCGTGGCGCGGGTGGTACACTGGCCCGTGATGAGCCCGCTCGACCCTCGCGCCCTGCGGCGCGACTTCCCGATCCTGGAGCGCACGGTCGCTGGCCACCCGCTCGTCTACCTCGACAACGCGGCATCCTCGCAGAAGCCCAGGCAGGTCGTCGAGGCGATGGTCGACTACTACTACCACCACCACGCCAATGTGCACCGCGGCGCGCACACCCTGTCGGTGGAGGCCACCGAGCTCTACGAGGGGGCGCGCATGCGGCTCGCCCGCTTCCTCAACGCGCCCGGCCCCGAAGGCGTGGTGTTCACTCGCAACACCACCGAGGCCCTGAACCTGGTGGCGGCGAGCTGGGGTCGCGCCAACCTGCAAGAGGGCGACGAGGTGGTGGTGAGCGTCGCCGAGCATCACGCCAACCTCGTTCCCTGGCACTTCCTGCAGCGCGAGCTGGGCATCCGGGTGCGCGCCGTCGGCCTCACCCCCGAGGGCCGGCTCGACCTGGAGGCGCTGGAGGCGGCCATCTCAGAGCGCACCCGTGCGGTCGCGAGCTTCCACATGAGCAACGTGCTCGGCACCATCAACCCGGTGCGGCGGCTGGCCGACCTGGCCCACGCCGTCGGGGCGGTGATGATCGTGGACGGTGCCCAGGGGGCGCCGCACCTGCCGGTCGACGTGACGGCGATGGATTGCGACTTCTACGCCGTGTCGGGGCACAAGATGCTCGGCCCCACGGGGGTGGGTGGGTTGTGGGCGCGTCCCGCCATCCTGGAGACGATGCCCCCCTTCCTGGGCGGCGGCGAGATGATCCGCAAGGTGAGCATCGAGGACAGCAGCTACGCCGGTATCCCGGCGCGCTTCGAGGCCGGCACGCCCCCGGTAGCGGAGGCGGTGGGGCTGGCCGCCGCCATCGACTACCTGGAAGGGGTCGGCATGGAGGCGGTGGCCGCGCACGATGCCGCGCTGGCGCGCTACGCTCTGGACCGGCTTGGGGCGATCGACGGCCTCACCCTCTACGGCCCGCGCGAGGGGGAGCGCGGCGGCATCGTGACCTTCAACCTCGACGGGGTCCATCCCCATGACGTCGCCTCGGCGCTGGACGCCGAGGGCATCGCCATCCGTTCCGGCCACCACTGCGCCCAGCCGCTGGGCGCGGTCCTGGGCGCCAGCGCCTCGGCCCGGGCCAGCTTCTACCTCTACACCACCGAGGACGAGATCGACCGGCTGGTGGAGGCGCTGGTGAGGACGCGCGACTTCTTCAAGGCGTTCGCATGAACGGCTTTCTGCAGAGCCTCTACCAGGATCTCATCCTGGAGCACTATCACCGCCCGCACCACCGGGGCCGCCTCGAGCGCGCGAGCCACACCCAGGAGGGGATCAACCCTTCCTGCGGTGACGAGCTCACGCTCTACCTGCGCGTCGAGGATGGCGTCATCCGTGCGGTGGCGTTCGAGGGCGAGGGTTGCGCCATCAGTCAGGCGTCCGCCTCGCTGATGACCGACGCCCTGGAGGGCGCCAGCGTGGCGCGCGCTCGGGAGCTGTCGGAGGCGTTCAAGGCGATGATCAGAGGGGAGCCCCCGTCCGACGATCTGGGCGACCTGGCGCTGCTTCAGGGCATCTCGAAGCTGCACGCGCGCGTCAAGTGCGCCACGCTCGCCTGGACCACGCTGGACGCCGCCCTCACCGACTAGCGCGTCCGGCAAGCCGGCAGCGTCACTGCGGGCCGGTCGCCGGTGGCTCGCTGCGGAGCTCCTCGGGGTCCTCGGCGCCGCGCTGCGAGCGCGACGGCGCGATCTCCGCGTGGGGCCGCGGGTGAGACTCGAGCGAGCGGGCGTAGGCCTGCAACATGCCGCGGAACTGCTCCCTGAAGAGCGTGTACTCGCGCTCGACGCGCACCAGCTCGGCCCGCGCGTCGCGCAGCCTCGTCTCGGTACCGTCGAGGCGCTCCTGCTTGAGGCGGTCGGCCTCTTGCAGCACGAGCTGCGCCTCCTTCTTGGCGTTCTCCTTGATCTCGTTGCCGATGCGCTCCGCCGCGATGATGGCGCGCTGCAGCTCAGCCTCGGCCGCCTGCAGCTCGGCGACCTGCTCCTCCTTGCGCTCGAGCTCGTCGGCAAGGGCCTGCTTCTCGCGCAACAGCTCCTCCCGTTCGAGCGCGACCCGTTCCAGGAACTCCTGCACCTGGCGCCTGTGGTAGCCGCTGGCCGTGCGCTGGAACTCCATGTGTTGGATGTCGAGCGGACTGAGTCTCATCTGTACCGTCCCTCGGGCGCGTCACTGGAACAACGCCGTTCCCACGCGCACCCACGTCGCTCCTTCTTCAACCGCGACCTCGAAGTCGGCGCTCATGCCCATGGACAGTCCCGGCAGCCCCAGGGTATCACCCAAGCGCTTGAGCTCGCGGAACGACGGACGGCTGGTCTCCGGGTCCTTGGTGAACGGAGCCATGGTCATCAAGCCCTGGAGGTCCAGGTGCTCGAGCGACGCCACGTGCGCCACGAGGCCCCCCGCGGCTGCCGGTGGAACACCGTACTTCGCGTCCTCGCCGGCGATGTTGACCTGCACGAGGACCCCGAAGCGCTCGCCGCGCCGCTCGCCTTCGGCCTCCAGCGCATCGGCGAGCCGTTCCGAGTCGAGCGAGTGGATGAGGCGAACGCCGCGGAGGTACTTGATCTTGTTGCGCTGCAGGTGACCGATGAGGTGCCACTCGACATCCGGGCCGAGGCTGCTCGCCTTGGCCCGCCACTCCTGCACGCGGTTCTCCCCCAGCACCCGGTGGCCGTGTGCCAGGATCCGCGCCTCGATCTCGCCCAGGTCGTGGCCCTTGGTGACGGCGACGAGCGTCACCTCGTCGGGGTTGCGCCCGCTACGCTCGCAGGCGGCGTGAATGCGGCCGAGCACGTCTGCTAGCACGGCCTAGAGGGTGGGAAGGAGGCCGGAAACCAGCTGCCGGAAGCGCGCGCCGCTCGCCTCGGCCACCCGCAACACCTGCTCGCTGCTGGCGTGCTCCTGGCGGTCGGGCAGCGCCATGTCGGTGATGGTGGAGAGGCCGACCACGCGCATCCCCAGGTAGCGCGCCGCGATCACCTCGAAGACGGTCGACATGCCGATGGCGTCGGCCCCTAGCCGACGGAAGGCGCGCAGCTCCGCGCGCGTGGCGTAGCTGGGGCCCGAGAAGGCGAGGTAGACGCCCTCGCGCAGCGGCACCTGCTGCGACTGCGCAACGCTGCGCGCGGCGCGCAGGTAGTCGACATCGTAGCAATCGAACATCACCGGGAAGCGCGGCCCGTCGGCCTCGTCGTTGGGCCCCGTCAGGGGGTTGTGACCGGTGGCGTTGATGAGGTCCAGCTGCAGCATCAGGTCGCCGGCCTCGAAGGTCGGGTCGAGCCCGCCGCAGGCATTGCTCACCAGCAGGCTGCGGGCGCCGAGACGGTGCATCACCCGCACCGGGAAGGCGCACTGGGCAGCCGTGAAGCCCTCGTAGAGGTGCACGCGGCCCTGCATCGCCACCACGCGCCGCCCGGCCAGCCGGCCCAGGAACAGTCGCCCGGCGTGGCCTGGCGCGCTGCTCACGGGCATCCCGGGAATGTCGGCGTAAGGGATGACGACGGCATCCTCGATCTCCTGTGCCAGCGGGCCGAGCCCGGAGCCGAGGACGAGCGCCACCTCGGGAGCCTTGGACACCCGCGAGCGGATGGCGGACACCGCGCCGTGAAAGGCGTCGCCGACACGGTGAGGGGAAGCTGCATCCATGCAGCGATTGTACCGGGGACGGCGATGGAAAGCGCGGTTGTCGCTTGTGGCACGCTCTAAGTCCTCTCACGAGAACTCAGGTAGACTGCACGCATGCCGACATACCGCCACCTGGTGGTCGCCGTGCTCGTCGTCCTGGGCGCAGTTGCGTTCGCTCAGCAGCAGCCGGTCCTACAAGGCCGTCTCGCCGACGTCAGGGTAGAGGGGACGACCAACTACGCCGACATCGTCAAGACCATCATCACCGCGCGCAAGGGCACGCCGGTGGCGAGCATCGATCTCGAAGCCGAGCGCAACCGCGTCTACGGCCTAGGCACCTTCCAGGAGGTGTCGGTGAGCCTGCAGTCGAGCCCTGCCGGCCCGGTGCTGGTCATCAAGGTCAAGGAGAACCCGCTCATCGGCGCCATCGTGTTCCAGGGCAACGACAGCGTCGACGCCGCCTCGTTGACCTCGGCGCTCAAGGACACCAACCTGGTGGAGAAGGGCCGGGTCTACAACACCAGCCGCGCGCAGGACGCCAAGGCGACCATCCAGGACGTCTATCGCCAGAACGGCTTCCCCTTCGACGTGGACGTGAACCTCTCCGTGGAACCGGCTCCGGACCTGGCCACGCAAGGGCAGCCGGTGCCGGTCCGGCTCACCTACACCGTCAACGAGGCCGCCAAGATCGACAAGGTGGCCGTCGAGGGCAACACCGTCTTCACCAGCGCCGAGATCAAGGCCAAGTTCGACGCGCTGAGCAAGGCCGGCACCTTCAAGCTCTCCGACTACCAGGCGGCCCTGCGGCAGGTCGGCCAGATGTACGTGGCCAAGGGCTACCGCGGCAGCGGGGTAGATGTCCAGACCAGCGAGCTGAAGGACGGCACGCTCACCGTTCGCGTCCAGGAGCTGCACATCGACTCGATCGACACCACTGCGCTCGGCGTCAACCCCTCCAGCCTGAGCTTGCACCCCGGCGACCTGTTCAACTTCGATACCCTTCTGAGCGACGTCAAGCGCCTGGCGAAGGGGCGAAGCAGTGACATCCAGCTCCAGACCCTACGCTCGCCCACGGGCGGAGTGCGGGTGGTGTTCCATCTGGGCCCGCCCGACACCGCCGGCCCGATCAAGGCCATCAAGATCGAAGGCAACACGGTTCTCTCCAATGCCGAGCTGACCAAGGTGCTGTCGCTGCACATCGGCGACACCTTCACCTCGGCGCTCGCTCGCGAGGACTTCGCGTCGCTCGTCAAGGCCTACAACGACCAGGGCTACCTGATCCGCACCCAGCCGGACTTCAGCTATGACAACGGCACCTACATCCAGCGGGTCACCGAGATGAAGATCGAAGGGTACAAGATCCAGTACCAGGGCCAGCCCGACAACACCAAGCGCTTCGTCATCACCCGCTACCTGCCGGCCGTCGGCAGCGTCGCCAACGTCAACCAGATCGACGCCGGCCTCCGCTCGGTGTACCGAACCGGCGCCATCACGCCGGTGGATCGCACCGTTCGGCAGGGCACCAAGCCCGACCAGGTGATCGTGGTGGTGACGGTCAAGCACGCCGGCACCGGCACCTTCCAGCCGTCCGCGCAGTACGCCACGGACACGGGCCTCTCCGCCTCGCTGAGCTACCAGGAGAAGAACTTCCTGGGACGGGCGCACCATGTGAGCATCGACCTCACCGGCAAGAGCACCGACCTCGGCGTGATGATCGGCGGAAGCCTGCGCTACGACATCCCGTGGCTGTACATCCCGCAGGGTGACTTCGAGAAGGTCCCGACCTCCTACTCGGTCCAGATCTTCAGCAACGTCCTGAACAACCAGCCGCTGGCGACCACCAGCGGCAACACCACGGTCACCTACCCGGGGCTGAAGGCTACCGAGGCCAACCGCGTACGCGTGGGCGAGTACACCGTGCGCAGCACCGGCCTGGGCGTGAGCGTCACGCGGCAGATCTACCCCAACACCTCGATGTCGCTCTCGGGCAGTGCCAGCTATGCCGCCTACAAGCTCGAGCCGCCCACGGCGACGTGCAAGATCAGTGGGGGCAAGGTGACCAACGGGTCGGCCTGCTCGATCCCGTCCTCCGACGCGCTGAAGTACCTCCCCACCAGCGGCGTGGCCACCTTCTTCAGCGCGGGGACCACCTACGACACGCGCGACAACCCCGACTTCCCGACCACCGGCTTGCGCGTCTACGGGACCTTCGGCCTGGGCATCGGCAGCGACTACACCAGCCCGGCCACCGGAGCGAGGCAGACCTACAGCTACCAGCAGCTCACCGCCGGGGTGCGCACCTACGCCAAGCTGTCGACACTGGACCCGAACGAGATCAAGGACCCCAACCACGTCTTCGCGGTACGCCTGGACGCCGGGACTCAGCTCGGCAGCGACTACCCCAGCTCCAAGCAGTTCAGCGTGGGCAGCACCGGCATCACCAGCACCCTGATCCGCGGCTACACCCCCAACGACTTCAACCTCTCGAAGACCTTCGTCACCAGCTCCTTCGAGTACCGCTACAACTTCAACCTCAGCACGGTCGCCACCCAGACGGTGATCGGCGTCGCCTTCGTGGATGTGGGCTGGGCCTCCAGCGTGCCCGGCTACACCGACTACCAGACGCCGGTCTTTGCCGGTGCGGGGGTCGGCGTGCAGATCAACCTCGGCTTCGGGAGCGTGGTTCTGCCGGCCATCCGGATGGACTACGCCTTCAGCCAGAAGCACCCCACGGGCGTGTTCGGGTTCCGGGTGGGGCCGGTGTTCTAGCGCGAGCCGGCGGCCCGGCCGGCTCGCAGATCACTGGCTTGGCCGGCTCGTTCCTCACTCGCTTGGCCGGCTCGTTCCTCACTCGCCGGCCACCTCCCGGAGCGCGTCCATGCCGGTGAGCCGGATCTTGCCGTAGCCGGCGTCGATGGCTCCCATGCGCACCAGCTCGCCGACCACCTTGGTGACGGTCTCGCGCACCGACCCGACCGCGGCGGCGAGCTCGTCGTGGGTGATGTGCACCACCCGCAAGCCGCTGTCGTCCACGGTTGCCAGATCGCTGGTGCCGAGCTCGAGCAGCTCCGCGGCGATGCGCGACCGCAGGCGCTTGCCCCCCAGCCGGTTGAGCGCGCGGTACAGGCCCTCGACCACGTGAACGAGGTGCTCGAGGACCTGCCGGGTCTGCTCGCGGGTCAGCGCGCCTGGCTGGAGCACGTCGATCTCGGTGTCGGTGACGGCCTCCGCGAAGTAGCGCCGGCTCTCGCCCGTGAGCGCCTCCTCGCCGAAGAAGCCGCCGGGCTTCACGTAACGCAGGGTGAGGCCGTTGCCTTCGTCGTCCACCATGTGGATGCGGACGAGACCGCTGCGGACGCGGAAGAGGTACTCCGGATCACCGGGGAAGAGCACCACCTCACCTGCCTGGTGCCCGCGAACGTCCACCAGGTCAGTGCTGCTGAAGGATCGACTCATGGTGTCCGCCTGCCTTCCCGTCTCCCCACGAACCCGCGGGCTTTGTGAGGCCCGCCCACAAATCGAGGATACCGCCACCTTGCCGGAGCGAAAAACGCATACGTTACGTGGGCTCCGGAGGCACGCCTCGGCTACAATGCACTCCCACGTCGCTCACCCGGTCGCCTGGAGGCCGTCATGCGCATCGAGGTACCTCGCGAGTCCGAGCGGCTCGGCGCCACCCTCTTCTACGGCGTCCAGCGCGTGTACGAGCTGGACGCGGGCATGGTGCGCGCGCCGCCGCAGGCCTTGGACCAGATCATCGCGCCCGTCGCCTTCGAGGCCATCGATGCGGTCTGCTGCGACATGGCCGTGGTGGTGCCGGTCCGAGGCGAGCGCATCAAGCTGCTCGAGGGCGTGCTCGCCGGCATCCCGCACCCGTGCCTGGTGATCGTGGTCTCCAACAGCGACCGCGAGCCGATCGACCGCTTCACCCTCGAGCTGAACGCGGTGGTCAGGTACCGGGGCTTCACCGGCAGGCGAATCGCGGTAGTCCACCAGAAGGATCCGGCCGTCGGCGAGGGGTTCGCCCGCAGCGGCCTGGACAGCCTGCTCGGCGAGGACGGCCGCGTCAAGGACGGCAAGGCCGAGGGGATGCTGGTCGCCACCGCCCTGGCGGCGCTGGCCGGCAGGCGCTTCATCGGCTTCATCGACGCCGACAACTACTTCCCCGGCGCTGTGCACGAGTACGTCCGCGAGTTCGCCGCGGGGCTGCTGGGGCGTCGGTCGGACTACGCCATGGTGCGCATCAACTGGCAGAGCAAGCCGAAGATCGTACGGGACGCGCTGTTCTTCGCCAAGCTCGGGCGAGCCACCGCGGTGACCAACCGCTTCCTCAATGCCCTCATCGGCTACTACACCGGCTTCGAGACAGAGGTCGTCCGGACCGGGAACGCCGGCGAGCACGCCATGACCATGGACCTGGCGCTCAAGCTCTCGACGGCGTCCGGCTACGCCGTCGAGACGCACCACTTCCTCGACCTGCTGGAACGCTACGGCAGCATCCTGGAGAACCCCAGCCGGGACGTCCTGGACAAGTACGTGGAGGTGTTCCAGATCGAGTCGCGCAACCCCCACCTGCACGACATCGCCAAGGGCGAGGCCCACATCGGTGCGATGGTGCTGGCGTCCTTGGGGGCGATCCACGCCTCTCCCATCTGCCCGCCCGAGCTGGCCGCCGAGATCACGGCCGAGCTGAGGCGCCGGCGGCTGCTGCCGGCGGGCGCCACGCCGCCGGCCCCGCTGGTCTACGCTCCGTTGGAGACGCTGTCGCTGACGAAGTTCTCGGAGGCCGTTGCCGACGCCCCGTTCATCAAGCCGCTGCTAGCATGAGCGCGGCCGCTGCCGGACGGCCGTCCAGGCGGCACCGCCGCAGGGGCGCGTGCGCTCACACGTTGAACAGGAAGTGCATGACGTCGCCGTCCTCGACCAGGTAGTCCTTGCCCTCCGTGCGCAGCTGGCCGCGGCTGCGAGCGGCGGCGATGGAGCCGGCCTCCACCAGCTCCTTCCAGCCGATGACCTCCGCGCGGATGAAGCCGCGCTCGAAGTCGCTGTGGATGACGCCCGCCGCCTCGGGCGCCCGGGCGCCGCGCCGCACGGTCCAGGCCCGTATCTCCTTCTCGCCGGCGGTCAGGAAGGTGATGAGCCCCAGCGTGTGGTAGCCCACGGCGATCAGGCGCTCCAGGCCGGGACGCTCCAGCCCCATGTCCGCGAGGAAGGCGAGGGCCTCCTCCTCGCCCAGCTCGGTCAGCTCCTCCTCGATGCGCGCCGAGATCACCACCACGTCGGCGCCCTCCCGTGCCGCCACGTCCCGCACCTCGTCGACGTAGACGTTGCCGTCCGGCAGGGCGTCCTCGGACACGTTGCAGACGTAGATGACGGGCTTGGCCGTGAGCAGGGCGAGCTCGGGTGGCAGGGTCACGCCGGTCGCCCGCGCCGGTGTGCCCTCCGACAACCTCGCCAGCAGGGTCTCGAGCTGAGGCAGCATGGCAGCGTCGTCGGGATCGCCCTTGGCGCTTCGCCGCACCTTCTCCAGGCGCTTGTCCAGCGTGGCGATGTCGGCGAGGGCCAGCTCGGTGGCGATGGTTTCGATGTCGGCGGCGGGCGAGACGGCACCCGCCACGTGAACCACGTTGGGGTCGTCGAAGCAGCGCACCACATGCGCGATGGCGGCCACCTCGCGGATGTTGGCCAGGAACTGGTTGCCCAGCCCCTCGCCGCGGCTCGCCCCCTTCACCAGGCCGGCGATGTCGACGAACTCCACGCTGGTGGGTACCAGTGGCGGCACCGAAGCGCCCTTGACGTAGAGCGGCCGCAGCGCCGCCAGGCGCGGATCGGGGACCGCCACCACGCCGACGTTCTTGTCGATGGTGGCGAACGGGTAGTTGGCGGCCTCCACGCGCGCACGTGTGATGGCGTTGAACAGCGTGCTCTTGCCGACATTCGGCAGTCCGACGATTCCGATGCCAAGCATGGCGTCTCCGTAACCGGCGCGTGCCCCGGGGGCGTCGTGCCGGGTCAGGATTGTAACGCATGGTGGTAGGATCGCCGCCATGACCGGCGCTGGAGCGCCGCGGCCCGCCACCCGGACGGCGCTCCGAGGGGGAGTAGGCGGCACGTGGCGGTGAGCTATCACAGCACGCGGGCGAGCGGCGAGGCAGCTGGCGTCGACTTCGAGACGGCGCTGATGCGAGGTCTCGCGCCCGATGGCGGCCTCTACCTTCCCAGGCCGGTGCTGCCCCTGCCTGCGGGCTGGCAGGCGTCCCGCTCGCTGCCCGATCTGGCCACGCTGGTGCTTCCGCCCTACCTGGGCGTCGAGCGGGAGGCGCTCGAGCCGCTGCTGCAGGCCGCCCTCGACTTCCCGCTGCCGCTCGTCCCGCTCGCCCGCGATCGTCACGTTCTGGAGCTGTTCCACGGGCCGACGATGGCCTTCAAGGATGTCGGCGCCCGCACCATGGCTCGCCTGACGGCCGCCGCCGCCGCACACCGCGGCCGCAGTGTGACGGTCCTGGTCGCAACCTCGGGAGACACCGGCAGCGCCGTGGCCGATGCCTTCAAGGGCCTCGCCCGGGTGCGTGTGGCGCTGCTCTACCCCGAGGACATGGTCAGCGAGATGCAGGAGCGGCAGCTCGTCACCGCCCGCCCGGGCGTGCAGGCCTTCCGCGTGAGAGGCACCTTCGACGACTGCCAGCGCCTGGTCAAGGGCGCCTTCTCGGACCCCGCCCTGGCGCAGCTGGGGCTCTCCAGCGCCAACTCCATCAACATCGGCCGGCTCCTGCCGCAAGCGCTCTACTACCTCTGGGGCGTCGCCCGGCTGGGTCGCTCGACGGGAGCGCCGGCGCCGGTGGTCACGGTGCCGAGCGGCAACCTCGGCAACCTCACGGGCGGGGTGCTGGCCGAGAAGATGGGCATGCCGGTCGGCCGCTTCGTCGCGGCGCACAACGTCAACGACTTCTTCCCGGAGTTCCTCGAGGGTCGTGCCGAGGCCTACGCCTTCCGGCCGACCAGGGCCACCCTGTCCAACGCCATGGACGTGGGCGCGCCCTCGAACTTCGAGCGCCTGCTGGCGCTCCTGGGGGATGCCCTGCCGGAGCGGGTGTGGGGCGTCAGCGTGGACGACGACGCCACCCTGGGGCGGATGCGCACCAGCGCCCGGGACGACGGCTACCTGCCCTGCCCGCACACCGCGGTGGCGCTGGAAGGGTTGGAGCGCTACCGCGCGGTCAGCGGCGATACCCGCCCCGCGATCGTCCTGGCGACCGCGCATCCCGCCAAGTTCCCGGATGCCGTGCGGCGCGCCACCGGCGAGCCCGCACCGCGCAGCCCCCAGCTCGAGGGGCTGGTCGACCGGCAGCGCAACGTTCTGCCCCTGGATGCCGAGCCGGCCGCCTTGCGTGCGGCACTCCTGGACTTCACCGCCGCCGCGTCCTGACGCCCCCTGAGCCCGAATGGCGGGCCGTGCGCTCGGAGCGGGCGTCAGCTCCGCAACGCGAAGGGGCTGTGTGGGTCGTCGCCCAGGTGCACGACGCGCATCTCATGCATGAGCTTGGCAAGGTGGGCCAGCAGGCTGCGCTCGGCCAGCTCGCGGGCGGCGTCGGGCAGCCCGGGGTAGACCTGGCGGCGCAACGCCGCCAGCCTCTGCGGCCCCTCCGCCAGGGCCGCCAGCAGCTGTCGCTCGCGTGCCAGCCGGTGCTCGGCGGCGGCCGCCAGCTTGGCGGCAGGATCTCGCACCAGCGGTCCGTGACCGGGGCCGAGGAGTGCCGGAGCCAGCCCGCGCAACCGCGACAGGCTGGCCAGGTAGGCGCTGACGTCCCCTTCCGGCGTGCCGACCCAGCTCGAGCCCTGCCCAGCCACGAGGTCGCCGGCGAGCGCGGTGCGATCGTCCTCCACCAGGAAGCTCAGGTGGCCGGGGCTGTGGCCGGGCGTATGCAGGGTGCGGATGACGGTGTCGCCGACGGTGAGACGATGCTCATCTGCAAGGAACATCCGGCCGGCGGCGCGGACGCGCTGCGCCTCCAAGGCGTGCAGATAGACCGGGCAGTCCGGATGGCTCTCGAGGAGCGCTGCCAGTCCCTCGACGTGATCGACGTGGCCGTGGGTGAGCAGCACCGCCTTGAGCAGGCGCACGCCCGCGGACGCCAGGGCCGCGTCGATGGCGTCGCGCGAGGCTTCGCCGGGCGATCCGGGGTCCACGACCACCCCCACGCCGCCGGCGGCGACCAGGTAGACGTTGACGTGATCGAACGGGGGAAGGGTTCGGCTGGGGAGTCGAAGGCGCCACACGTGCTCGGAGACGCGCTCGGGGGTAGCGGGTCGGCTCACCGCTTCGCCAGCAGCCCCTCGGCCACGTCGAGCGCGTCGGCGGGTGAGCTGGGGACGTCCGGCACCACGCCGCGGCCCTCCCACGTCGGCCCGCCGATGGGGGCCAGGACGCCGGTGGCGATCCAGGCCTGCGAGCCGTCGGCGAGGCAGAACGGCAGCACGGCCTCGACGTTGCCCGCCGTGCGCGCGCCGACCACGGTCGCACGGCCGGCCTTCTGAAGCGCGCCCGCCAGCCCTTCGGCGGCGCTGTTGACGTCGCCGTCGGTCAGCACCGCAAGGGGCAAGGTGGTCGCCACCGGCCCGATGGCGGGATAGGGCAGCGGCAGGGCCCACCGCGTCACGACTCGCCACAGGAAGCCACTGGTGAAGATGCCGGCCACCCGCATCATCGTCACCAGCCGCCCGCCGGGATTGCCGCGGAGGTCGAGCACCAGACCCTTGGCGCCGCTCGCCTGCAGCACCGTTACGGCCCCCCGTACGGCGTCGGGGATGCCGCCGGAGGCCAGGTCGGGCAGCCGGATGTAGCCGATGCCGTCCGGCAGCAGTCGGTAGCTCACGTGGCCGGCGTGTCCCTCGACCTGCGCCATGCCGAAGACGCCCAGGCACGGCAGGTCGCCATACTCGGCATGGATCTCCGCGACGCGTTTCGGCGGCACGAACACCGTGTGGCCATCGTTGATGCGCGCGTACATGGCCTGCAGCACCGCGTAGAACGCCGCGTCGTCCTTGGCTGCCAGCGCCTCGGGGCGGTACTCGCGGCGCATCGCCTGCCAGTCCACCTTGAGTCCGCCCACGTCCCAGTAGCGCTGATCGATCAGGCGCCAGGCGGTGTCGAAGCGCCTGCCGTAGTCCGATCCGCTGCCGGGCGCCGCCGCGGACGGTGGGGCCGTTGCCGGCGTTGAGGACGCCGTCGCCCAGGCCGCCACGGCGAGCAGCAGGAGCCGCGCGAGACGCCGCCCCGCGCGGCGCCCGGCCCGGCGCCGGATGCTCACGCGCTCAGCCGCTGGCACCCGCGAACGCCGAGGCGTGGCGCTCCAGCGTGTCGGCGTCGAGAAGCACGGTCTGGGCTCCCACGCGAGTGGTGTTGAGGGCGCCGGCGACGTTCCCCAGTCGGGCGGCGGCCAGCAGATCGTAGCCCTTCATGATGCCGTGAGCGAAGGCGGCGGTGTAGTAGTCGCCGGCCCCGGTGGAGTCGACGACGCCGTCGACGTCGTAGGCCTCAACGAGCTCGGTCAGCTCCGGCGTGATGACGATGCTCCCCATGGCACCCACCTTGACGATGAGCCGGTCGATGCCGTGCCGGTTGAGTCCCGAGACGGCGTCGGAGATCGACGACTCGCCGGTCAGGGTGTAGAGCTCCTGCTCGTTCATGAGCAGGTAGTCCACCTCGCGCACCAGCGAGATGAGCCGGTCGCGTAGGGCGTTCACGGCACCACTGCCGAGGTCGACGAAGGTCGTGACCTTGGCCTCGCGGGCATAGTCGAGCGCCTGCACGGCGTACTCGCGCTGGCGCCCGCCCACCAGGCTGTACGCGCTCATCACCAGCGCATCCGCCGAGGCGATGTCCTTCCGCTCCAGCTCGGCGGAGTCCAGGTGGCGGCTGGCGCCGGCCGCGCTGATCATGGTGCGTTGCGCGTCCGGCGTGATGATGAGGGTGACGCTGCTGGTCTGGAGATGCCCGTCCACCTGCACCATGCCGTCCCCGACGCCGGCGGCACGGACGTGCTTGAGGGCGAGCTCGGAGAACGGGCCGGTCCCCACCCGGGTGGCGATCTCGACGTCGTTGCCCAGGCGGCCGAGTACCGCTGCGATGGTGCCCCCGGCACCCCCGGGCTCCATGACGGCCCGGAGGGCGTTGACCTCCCCCCCTGGCTCCGGGAATTCCTTCACGAAGTACATCTGATCGACGGTCGCATCGCCGACCACAACGAATCGTCCCATCACACTCCAGACCCGGCCGCAGCCGGCAGGGTCGCTTTGTCGCTTAGGGCAGTATACCCAATCGGGCTAGGGCCAGTCGGTGCCGCCCGCCAGCGAGGCGAGAAGCCGCTCGAAGCTGGTCAGCTCCAGCGCCTCGGCGCGGACGCGGCCGTCGAGCCCGAGCTCGGCGAGAGCACGGTTGACGGCCTCGCGGTCGAATCCGGCGAGCGCCAGGTTCTTCGCCAGCGTCTTGCGCCGGTGAGCGAAGCCGAGGCGGATGAAGCGGAACAGCTCCGGGTCCGGTCGCGCGGCGCGGTCGACATCGATCCGCACCACGGCCGAGGTGACCTTGGGCGCCGGCAGGAACGCGCCCGGAGGCACTCGGCGCAGGCTGGCGGCGCGCCCGAAGTGGCGGACGAGCAGCGTCAGCGACCCGTACGCCGGCGTTCCAGGTGCCGCCGTGAGGCGGTCGGCGACCTCGCGTTGGACGAGGAACACCAGGCGGCGGAACCGCCTCGACGCCAGCGCCCGCGTCACCACGGCGGTCGCCACCCCGTACGGCAGGTTGGCCACCAGCAGCGTCCCCTCGGGGAGCGACGCGAAATCGTAGCGGGCGGCGTCGCCGAACACCAGCTCAACCGACCCCAGGCCGGACAGGGTCTCCGCCAGCACGCCCTGGAGGCGCCGGTCGAGCTCGACGCTCACCACCCTGACCGCGCGCGACGCCAGCTCGCGCGTCAGGACGCCGAGACCGGGTCCCACCTCGAAGACGGTATCGGTGGGCTGCACCTCGGCCGCATCGACGATGACGGCCAGCGCGCCGGCGTCTACCAGGAAGTTCTGGGAGAAGCCTCGGTCGGGCGTGAGCCCGTGACGCTTGAGCAGGGCCGCCACCCGTGACGGGGCGGTCAGCGGGGCCTGTCGTCCCGAGGCGTCCACCCGACGTGGCTCGTCTGCGTCGGGGCCGGCCGAGCGCATCGCCGCCGGTGGGCCGGCCGCGCCGTGATCGACCTCGACGGCGCTCGGGCGACCCGCTCTCGTGGCGGATCGGAACGCCCGGTCGCCGGCGCTCACGTGATGCGATCGGAGATGAGGGCCTCCAGCTGGCCGGCTGCCTCGTCGAGGGTCACCTGCTGCACCACGGCCAGCTCGCTGGCGAGCATGCTCTTGGCGTGCTCCAGGACCTCGCGTTCTGTCGCCGCCAGGCCCTTCTCGAGGTCGCGCTTGGCGAGCACTCCGATGAGCCGTGCCAGGTCGTAGGCGCTGCCTCCCGCCAGGATGTCCTGCTCGGCGCGGTATCGGGGCGGCCACTGCGTCGGCAGCGACAGGTCGGCCTTCGCCAGCGCGTCGAACACCTGGGTGATCTCGTCGGCGCCGACGGTGTGGCGCAGCCCGACCTCCTGCCCCTTGCGTAGAGGCACCAGCACCTCCATGTCGCCACGAACGAAGACGATCTTGAGGTACTGCTGGGTTTCGCCCAGTACCGCGCGGGTGGTGAGTTCCTGAACGACACCCGCGCCCTGCGACGGGTAGACCACGTTGTCACCGACCTGGAATGTCACAGTAGCTACGAGGTTACCATAGCGCGCGCCAGGCGGCCGGAGTCGCCGCCACGCAGGCGCATCCGGCGTTCCGACCCGGCCGCCCCCAGCCCCGGCGCCGGCGTCGCGTCATGCGCGCGTCCGCTCGCCGTGCCCCGGGATGGTGGGAACCTCCACGCGTTTGCCCTCGAGTCGCGCCTCGATCTCGCGGATGCGATCCCGGATCTGCGCGGCGCGCTCGAAGTCGAGTTCTTCGGACGCCTTCCACATCTCGTTCTCCAGCTGCGACAGCTCCTGCTTGAGATCGTCGAACAGCAGCTCGCGCTCCCAGGGATCGAGCTCCTCGGCTTCGTCCCGGGCCTGCTCCTCGCCACGGATCACCTCGTGGATGCGCTTGCGGATCGTCTCGGGGGTGATGCCGTGCTCGCGGTTGAAGGCGAGCTGCTTGTCGCGGCGACGGTTGGTCTCCGCGATGGCGCCGTCCATCGCCTCGCTGACCTCGTCGGCGTAGAGGTACACCTCGCCCTTGACGTTGCGCGCCGCACGGCCGATGGTCTGGATGAGCGAGCGTTCGCTGCGCAGGAAGCCGGACTTGTCGGCGTCGAGGATGGCGACGAGGCTCACCTCGGGCAGGTCGAGTCCCTCGCGCAGCAGGTTGATGCCTACGAGGGCGTCGAAGTGGCCGAGGCGGAGGTCGCGGATGATCACCTGACGCTCGACCGCGTCGATGTCGGAGTGCATGTACCGTACCCGCTCCCCCTGCTCGGCGAGGTACTCGGTCAGGTCCTCCGCCATCTTCTTGGTGAGGGTGGTCACCAGCACCCGCTCGCCGCGCTTGGCCCGCTCGCGCACGGCGAAGACCAGGTCGTCGATCTGGCCGCGGCTGGGCTTGACGGTGAGCAGCGGGTCGACCAGACCCGTGGGCCGGATCACCTGCTCGACCGTCTTGTCGCTGAGCCGGGCTTCCTCCTCGGCCGGCGTGGCCGACACGAACACCGCCTGGCCGACCCGCTCGAAGAACTCCTCCTCCTTCAGGGGGCGGTTGTCGAGGGCCGCCGGCAGCCGGAAGCCGTAGTCCACCAGCGTCTGCTTGCGGGCGCGGTCGCCGTTGAACATGCCGCGGATCTGCGGCAGCATCACGTGCGACTCGTCCAGGAAGGTGATGAAGTCGTCTGGGAAGTAATCGAGGAGGGTGTTCGGCGGCTCGCCCGGCTTGCGGCCCTCCAGGTAGCGCGAGTAGTTCTCGATGCCGCTGCAGTAGCCGAGCGTGCGGAGCATCTCCAGGTCGTAGAGGGTGCGTTCTCGGAGGCGCTGCATCTCGACGAGCTTGCCGGCCTTCTCGAACAGCTTCAGGCGTTCCTCGAGGTCCGCCTGCATCTGCTCGATGGCCGGCTGCAGCTTCTCGAAGGGCGTGACGTAGTGGCGGGCGGGGAAGATCATGGCGCTGGGGAGCTCGCGCGTCTCGTCGCCGGTGACGGGATGGAGCATGGTGAGGCGGTCGACCTCGTCGCCCCACAGCTCGATGCGAAGCGGCTCCTCCTCGTAGGCGGCCCACACCTCGATGACGTCGCCACGGGCCCGGAAGCGGCCGGGGGCAAGCTCGATGTCGTTACGCTCGTACTGCTGGGTGACGAGCGTCTCCAGAATGGCGTCGCGACCGATGCCGGCGCCCACCTCCAGGATGAGGTGCATGCGCTGGTACTCCTCGGGCGACCCCAGGCCGTAGATGGCCGACACCGAGGCGACCACGATGACGTCCTTGCGCGTCAGCAAGCTGCGGGTGGTCGAGTGGCGCAGCCGCTCCAGCTCCATGTTGATGTTGGCGTCCTTCTCGATGAACAGGTCGCGAGCCGGCACGTATGCCTCGGGCTGGTAGTAGTCGTAGTAGCTGATGAAGAACTCGACCGCGGCGGTGGGGAAGAGGTCGCGGAACTCGGAGGCAAGCTGCGCGGTCAGGATCTTGTTCGGCGCCAGGATCAGCGCCGGGCGCTGGGCGCGCTCGATGACGCGGCCCATGGTGTGCGTCTTCCCAGAACCCGTCACTCCCAGGAGCGTCTGGAACCGGAGCCCGTCCTCGAGCCCCTCCACGATGCCGTCGATGGCGTGCGGCTGGTCGCCTCGCGGTTCGAAGGGGGAGTGCACCTCGAGCGGCATGTCCTAATAGTTTAAGGTATGCCCCCGCCAGCGGTGTGGCGCCGCGAGACGTTGGCAGCGCCGGCCGCGCGCGCCTGGCCGCTGCCGCCCAAGGAGGCGCTCCTTTGACGTTCAGGCCAGGCTGGTTGCCCGCTCGAGGCTTCGGAACTGGCGCTCGAACAGCTCGCGGTAGAGCCCGCTTTCGGCCAGCAGGGTGCCGTGGGAGCCCCGCTGCACGATCCGTCCGCCGTCCAGGACGAGCACGGTGTCGGCGCCGATGACGGTGCTCAGCCGGTGGGCGATGACGAGGGTGGTGCGCCCCTGCATCAGCCGCTGCAGGGCGTCCTGCACCAGCGCCTCCGACTCGGCGTCGAGCGAGCTGGTGGCCTCGTCCAGGATCAAGATACGGGGGTCCTTGAGGAGCGCGCGGGCGATGGCGACGCGTTGCCGCTGCCCGCCCGAGAGCTTCACCCCGCGCTCGCCCACCAGGGTGTGGTAGCCGCCTTCGAAGGCGCCGATGAAGCCGTCGGCGTTGGCCGCGCGAGCCGCCTCGACCACGGATGCCTCGTCGGCGTCGGGGCGCCCGTAGCGGATGTTCTCCGCCACGCTGCCCGAGAAGAGCTGCGTCTCCTGCGGCACGATCCCGATGACCGCGCGGAGCTCCCGGATCGGCAGGCGACGCAGGTCGGTTCCGTCCAGCAGGACGCGCCCCGACGTGGGATCGAAGAAGCGCGGCACCAGCGACACCAGCGTGCTCTTGCCCGCGCCGCTGGGGCCCACCAACGCCACCACCCGGCCGGGTTCCGCCACCAGATCGACGCCGTCGAGCACCAGCGCCTGCCCGCGGTCCCCGTAGCGGAACGACACGCCCTCGAAGCGCAGCTCCCCCCGCGGCGCGGCGACGTGCACGGGCTCGTTGGACTCGGGCAGATCGCTCGCGGCGTCGAGCAGCTCGAAGATGCGCTTCGAGGCGCCCAGTGCCTCCTGGAGCTGCGAGTAGAGGCCGGTGAACGAGCCGATGGAGCCGGCGACGAACACGGTGATGAGCAGGAAGGCGATGAGGTCACCGCCCTGCAGCGCGCCGGAGAGCACCAGCCGGCCGCCGTACCAGAGCACCACGCCGATGCCGCTCGACATCGCCAGGATGACGGTGGGCACGAACAGCGCCCGCACGCGTAGGCGCCTGAGCGCCAGGCGGTAGGAGGTGTCGATGCCCGCCCCGTAGCGGCGACGCTCGAGGTCCTCGGCGGTGAAGGACTTGACCACGCGCACGCCCGTGATCGCCTCCTCGGCGCTGGCGTTGGCGTCGCCAACGGCGTCCTGGAAGCGGGTGCTGATGCGCCGCAGCTGCCGCCCGAAGTAGGCGGCCGCCAGCACCACGGCGGGCACGATCGCGAGCATCACCAGCGTGAGGCGCAGATCGAGCACCAGTAGCACGACGATGCCGCCGACCAGGGTGATGAGCTGGTTGACGAACTGCGCCAGTGCCTGGGAGACGGCGTTCTGGACCGTGCCGATGTCGGAGGTGAGGCGGGAGGTGATCTCGCCGGTCTTGCGCGTCTCGAAGAAGCGCACCGACAGCCCGATGACGTGGTCGAAGAGGGCCTTGCGCAGGTCGGCGACCAGCGCCTCACCTACCAGGCCCAGGTTGTAGGTGCGCAGGTAGTTGAAGACGGCCTGCGCCGCGAAGAGGGCGAAGAGCGTGATGGCGATGCCGGTGAGGCCGGCGCCCGTCGCGTGCTGGCCGAA
>Ga0307446_1000087_pt1 | contig 25447 bp, 27 predicted proteins | sample SalMarSW160320MG_FD_202141 | JGI IMG/M metagenome (GOLD analysis project Ga0307446, IMG submission 202141) | Salt marsh sediment microbial communities from the Plum Island Ecosystem LTER, Massachusetts, United States - SW1603-20 | ecosystem: Environmental > Aquatic > Marine > Intertidal zone >... | reverse complement strand
GAAGCCCGTCGAGACGCGAGGACGCGATTAGCCGTTCAGAGCCAAGCAGCATGAGACAAGCGGGCGTGGTGGACGGGGAGGCGGGAGAGCCTCTCGGGCAACGGCACTTGCGGCATTAGGTCCCTCCCTTGGCCTGGAATGGCAAGGGCTTAGCCGGAGTCGCGGCTTGTTTCACGCATGAATTTCGCGATGCGACAGCCGTTCGCGGCCAGAGGGCTGGCGGAATGCGGAATTTTGCGACAAAAGACCGGCAAGAAGCTTGAAACGGAAGGGGCAATGGCAGAGCAAATTCGTACCGCTGTCGTGGGAACGGGCTATTTCGGGCGCTTCCATGCCAATCATTATGCCCGCAATCCCCGGGCCAAACTCGTCGCCGTCGTCGATGCGGACGAGGCCAGGGCGCGTGCCATCGCCGAGGAATTCGGCGCAGAGGCGGTCACCGACTATCGCGATCTTCCGGGCCGCGTCGATGCGGTGAGCATCGCCGTGCCGACGCCGCTCCACTTCGAGATCGCCCGTGACCTCATCGACGCGGGCCTGCACGTGCTCATCGAGAAGCCGATCACCGACAGCGTGGAGAGCGCGCAGACCATTACCGCGCTCGCCGAGCAGAAGGGCACCGTGCTCCAGGTCGGCCATATCGAGCGCTATTCCGCGGCCTACCGCGTCATCTCCGAGATGATCGACCACCCGCTCTATTTGGAGAGCTACCGCATCGCGCCGTGGAAAACCCGCGGCATCGAGGTGGATGTGATCCTCGACCTGATGATCCACGACATCGACATGATCATCGGGCTGGTGGGCTCGCCGGTGACCAGCGTGGACGCCGTGGGGACGCCGTTGCTCGGACCTAAGATCGATATCGCCAACGCCAGGATCCATTTCGAATCCGGATGCGTCGCCAATGTCACGGCGAGCCGGGTGAGCTACAAGACGGAGCGTCGGCTCAGGGTCTTTGCGCACAACAACTATCTCAATTGCGATCTCGGCGAGCGCAAGATCTTCGGCTACAGCATGCGCGGCGATCCGAAGACGCAAGGCTTGGCAGCGATTGCCACCGAGACGCATGAGATTCCGCAAGAGGATAGTCTCGGCAATGAGATCGATGCGTTCCTCACCTGCGTGGAGACCCGCAGCAAGCCATTCGTCGACGGCTATGCGGGTGCCGAGGCCCTGCGCGTCGCGGTGATGATCAATGAAAGCATCGACGCACAGCTAAAGAAGGTTCAGGGGGCTCTCGATCCTTCGGTTGCGGGGCCCAAGATCGCCAAGGGCTAGCGCCGCAAACGTCGGCCCTATCAGTCGGCGTGGGCGCGGACGATATCGAGCACGACCTTGGCGGCATGCTCGCTCGGCGGCGGCGTGGCCTTGCCCATCATCTTAATGACTTGGCGGAAGCCTTCGCGCTGCGCCTTCCGCGCTTCGTCCGAGACGAACAGCTCCTCCATCGCGGCTGCCAGCTTCTGCGGCGTGCAGTCCTCCTGAATCAGCTCCGGTACCAACCCGCGGCCGACCAGCAGGTTCACCAGCGCCGCGTACTCGACATTGACGCCCATGCGGCGAACCAGAAAAGCCGTGGCGGGGCTGACCCGGTAGGCGACGACCATGGGCACCTGGGCGAGGGCGAGCTCGAGCGTCACGGTGCCCGATTTGGTCATGGCCGCGTCGCAGGCGGCAAAGGCGTCGAAGCGCTCTTCGGGGTTGGTCACGCGCACCACGTGAAACGGCCAATCCTTGGTGAGCGCCTCGACCTCTTGCGCGACAGCGGCAGCCACGGGAATGACGATGTGAAGATTGGGGTGGCGCGCCTTCAACATGCCGAGCGCCTCGGCGAACACCGGCAACATGCGCCGCACTTCGCCGCCGCGGCTCCCCGGCACGACGCAAAGCACGGGCGCATCGGACGGCAGGCCGTGACGTTTGCGGAACGCCTCGCCGTCGCCATTGCCCGCGCCAGCTTCGATGGCCGGGTGACCGACATAGGTGCAGGGGATCCCATGATCGGCGAAGAACGGCACCTCGAACGGCAAGAGCGCCATGATGTGGTCCACGCGCTTGGCGAGGGACTTGGCCCGGCCCGGGCGCCAAGCCCAAAGCTGGGGGGCGACGTAATGGACGACGGGAATGCCCGTGCCGCGCAGCTTCTTCGCGACTCTGAGCCCAAAGCCGGGGGAATCGACGGTCACGACGACATCGGGCTCGAGTTCGCGTGCGGCAGCGGCGGTTTGGTTGATTCGCCTGACGAGGCGGGGCAGGTGGGGCAGCACCTCGGCGAGGCCCACGAGCGAGAGCTCGTGCATGGGGAACAGGCTCTCAAGGCCGTGCGCGGCGCTTTGCGGCCCGCCGACGCCGGCGAAGCGAACCTGCCCGCCGGTCTCGGACTTGAGCGCGCCCATGAGACGGCCTGCGAGGTTGTCGCCGGAGGGCTCGCCTGACACGACAAAGATCAGCGGCTCTCGCCGGCTCATGTAACGCTCCCTGAAGCGCAGGTTTCCACGGTCCTTAGATCCTCGATTCCTGTCGGGCTGGACTTAGGCCAAGCAGAGCCTGTTGTGCGAGGAAATTTCGCCGCGGGGGCTCGCGCCGTGTTGAATCTCCGACAATCGGTGCAAACACCGCCCCGCATGGCGTTGAGAGGCTGGGCCCGCCGGCTACACAAGTGCTTGGAATCAATAATAGTCTCTGCCCCTACCAGCGCTTGGCCCGCGGCTTGCTCGATTCCCTGATCATTAGGAGCAAGGGAGATCGTGGCCTATGGCGAAGGTCATTTTCTACGAGAAGCCGGGGTGCGGCGGCAATGCGCGGCAGAAGGCGTTGCTCGTATCCTCAGGCCATGAGTTCGACGTGCGCAATCTTCTCGCCGAGCCTTGGACGGCCGAGCGCCTGCAGCCCTTTTTCGGGTCGCGCCCCGTGGCCGAGTGGTTCAATGCGTCGGCGCCCCGGGTGAAATCCGGCGAGATCGACCCGGGCGCGCTCTCGCCGGAAGCGGCGCTCGCGCTCATGCTCGCCGATCCGATTCTCATCCGCCGGCCTTTGCTGAAGGTGGGCGGCCGGTGCGAGGCCGATCTCGTCGATGCCTGGGATCGGTCTTCGGCCGACGGCAACGCCGGTGACCGACGCATGTCCCAAAGACGCAGCTGCTGACGGAGCCGTCCGCCCATGAGCCCGCGCATCGCCGCGCTGCGGCCTCACGGACGCATTTCACGCCGCGATCTGGGCCGATGTGCCTGTGGCCACCGCGATTTCGTTCGACGCGCTGCTTGCTTGGGAGCTCTTCGCCGGACCGTTGGCGGCCTTCGTGCCGGCCAATGCGCAAAGCCTCGATGCGTGGTGGTCGACGGTGAGAGCTTCGGCAGCTTACTCGACGCGGAAGCGGAATTTCGCGCTGAAGGTGTCGCCGGGCTTGACGATACGCAAGCCCGTCCCGCTGATCAGCGCGTTGGCGGGCGCCGTCATCGGCTCGAAGGCGAGGTAGTTGTGGCCGAGCGGCGCGTAGACCTGCGTATAAGGATAGCCCTCGAGCAGGTCCACGGAGATACGCTTGTCCCCCGCCGCGACGGACAGCGTCGCCTGATCGCCGAGCAGCGCGAAGCCGTCATCGAAGGCGCGGTTCCCAAGCACCTCGTCGAGACCGCCAAAGGGCTCCGCCTGGCCCGTCGGGATCTTGTGCGCATCGAGCACGAGATGACGCATGGGCGGCAGGTGCACCCGCCACTCTTCGCGCGGCACGTCTGGCAACCCGAGATAAGGATGGAAGCCGAAGCTCACCGGCACGCCGATATCGCTCGTCGGCGCGAGCGCCGTCTCGATGGTGAGGCTCGCGGGCGCGACGGACGCCGTCATGGTGAGCCGGCAAGGATAGGGAAAGACGACGAGGCCTTGCGGCTGTGACCAGTCGAAGCTGGCGGTAAGGCGGTCGGGGCTTGAGTCTTCAAGGCGCCAGGCGAGATGGGGCCACATCATGCCGTGCATCGGCAGCCCGTTGTCGTCGTAGCGGAGCAGAGCCGAATGGGCGCTCAAGGTCACGCCGCGGTCCTCGACCTCGTACTGGAAGCCGGCCAGGCGGTTGGCCCAGGGAAAGAGGAACGGGATGCCCGCCGTCTGGTTCTTCGCGGCGGAGGTCATGAGGTCGTCGATGCGCCGGAGAAACTCGACGCCCTGATGGCGCAGCGAGATGCCGAGCATGCCGTGTCCCGGCACGAAGGTCGCCTCGGTGTCGCCGGCGGTGATCCGCGTCGCCGTGGGATCGTCGAAAGGATTGGGGACGGGTGTGGTCACAACAGGTGCTTTCCGTAGAGGTCGGTGCGGCGGTCGCGAAAGAAGCCCCAATCGGCACGGTAGGCGGCAATCGCGTCGAGGTCGAAGCGCGCCGCGATCACGCCTTCGTCGGTCTCGCCGAGCTCGGCGATCATCTCGCCGGTGTGGTCGGCGATGAAGGAATGACCGTAATATTTCTGGCTCACGCCGTCATTCTCCTCCAGGCCGATGCGGTTCGCGGCGACGATGGGTACGGCGTTCGCCACCGCGTGGCCCTGCATGGCGCGCTGCCAGCGGCGGCGCGTGTCGAGGCTCTCATCATAGGGCTCAGAGCCGATGGCCGTGGGATAGAGCAGCACCTCGGCGCCTTCGAGCACCATGGCGCGGGCGGCCTCCGGGTACCACTGGTCCCAGCAAATGCCGACGCCGATCACGCCGTGCTCGGTCTTCCATGCCTTGAAGCCGGTGTCGCCGGGGCGGAAATAGTATTTCTCCTGGTAGCCGGGTCCGTCGGGGATGTGGCTCTTGCGGTAGACGCCCAGCACCTCGCCGTCGGCGTCGACGATGGCCACGCTGTTGTAGTAGCGCGGGCCGTCTTTCTCGAAGAAGGAGACGGGGATGACCACGCCGAGTCTCTTGGCAACGGTCTGGAGCGCGCGCACGCAAGGATGCTCGGCAGTCGGGTAAGCGGTCTCGAACCATTTCGGGTCCTGGACCGTCGGAAAATAGATGCCCTGGAACAGCTCGGGCGGCAGGATCACTTGCGCGTCCTGTTCGGCCGCGTCGCAGACGAGGCTCTCGATCTTGTCGAGGTTCGCCTTCATGTCGGAACCGAAGGACGCTTGGATGGCGGCCACGGCGAGGGTGCGCTGTGCCATTAGGCGGGTTCCTCGCAGGTGATGCAGTGGAACGAGCCGCCACCGGCGATGCCGGCACCGAGCAGGCCACGGGAGGGGAGGCCGATCACCTCGCGGTCCGGGAAGACGCTGCGCAAGGCATCGAGCGCGGCCGCTTCCGTTGCCGTGCCGTAGACCGGCACGATCACGACGCCGTTGGCGATGACGAAATTCACATGGGATGCCGGTGCGACCTCGCCATGCGCGTTCAAGACGCGGCCAGGGCTGGGCACGCGGGTAACGTCGAGCGCCCGGCCCTTCGCGTCGGTCGCGGTTTCGAGACTCGTGGCGATGGCATCGAGCACTTCAGCATTCGGGTCGTCGGCGCCTGCGGGCGATTGGCAGACGACGCGGGCGGGGCCAACGAAACGGGCGATGTTGTCCACGTGGCCGTCCGTGTGGTCTCCGGCGAGACCTTCGTCGATCCAGATGATCTTTCTGGCGCCGAGCGCGGTGCGCAGAGCCGCTTCCGCCTCTTCCTTGGTCCAGGCATTGCGGTTCGCGTTGAGCAGGGTCTGGCGCGTGGTGAGGATGGTGCCTTCGCCGTCATGGTCGATGGCGCCGCCCTCGAGCACGAAGTCGAAGCCCATGATCGGCGTGGCCGAAAGTTGCGCGATGTCGTCACCGACCGTGTCGTCGCCATCGAGATCGAACTTGCCGCCCCAGCCATTGGTCTTGAAGCGGAGCGCGACCGCGCCGCGGGGCCCGCGGGCGAAGATCGGGCCGGTATCGCGCAGCCAGATGTCCCCGTATTTGGCGGGCACGATCTCCGCGGCGTCGCCGACCGCGGCACTTGCCGAGCCTTCCGCTTCCGCGCCATTGACCAGGAGCCGGACCGTGTTGCTCTCAGCGAGCGCGCGGACCATTGCCGCCACGTCGCGGCGCGGCGTGGCGAGGTCGTCTTTCCATTCCGCCGGGTCGGCCGGCCAAGCGGTCCAGATCGCCTTTTGCGGCGCCCATTCGGGGAGCACGGTGATGGTCTGCTCGGTCAGGGAAATTGTCATGAAAGCGCGGCGGAAGGCCGGAGGGCGGTTGGAGCGTGGCGGGCGTGCTTCAGGGCAAAGCAGGCCTTCAGATGCGTGTTATGGGGGAGGGTTGAGCGTCCGGCAAGGGACGCCGGCGAAGCAGATCAAGCTTAGGAAGGGTGCAGGGTGAGGCGCGGCGGCATTTTGCGGGCGCTCAGCGGGGTATGACGCGGGGAGCGCCCGTCAACACATATCGGTTGGTCTTACGCCTCAGGCTGACGCAATCCACTCGCCGGCGATATAGCCGAAGGCAACCGCATCAGGGTTCCGCTTGGCGGCAAGCACGAGCTTTTCCTTCGCGTCGACAACGACGCCTTCGCGTTCCTCGCCCGTGCCCTTGCCGTCGTTCTTAAAGCCGCTCAGAAGGATGACCTTCTTGCCGCGCACGACAATCTTGGGGAGTGCCATAACCGCCTCCGTTTGCGGCCCCCTCAAGATGAGCTCTGGTCTTTGGACTTCAGAGTCCGAACTCGAGGTAGCCTGTTTATCGGCGACCCCCACGTCAGCCATGATCATCTTATAGCAGTCGATTGCGACGATCGTAAGACCGGAGGCTTGAAAGCGCTTAAAAATCGAGACGTTGCGCAGTGCAGCATCAAGTCGCTGCGTGTTGCGCGAGCGCCGCGAGTCCTTGCTGCGTTGCAACAGGCGGCGTCCAATCGAGACGTCGCAGCGCCGACGGATCGGCGACGAGCGACCCGAAGAGGGGTTCTGCGCCCGTGGCTTGTCCCGCCGCGCGCAACGCGGCTTTGAGCATGGGCCGAGGCACGTAGAAGAGGCCTGCGCGGCGCCCGAGCCCCTGCCGCATCGCGGCAACGATCTCGCCGATGGTGAGCGGCTTGGGGTCGGCGACGAGGAAAGGCCGCCGCAAGGGCGTAGGCGCGGCGAGGATCCGGTCGACCGCCTCGACCAGATTGTCGAGGGCGAGCAGCGAGTGACGCGCATTCAGCCCGGCAAGGGGCAGCGGATAGGGCGAGCGGGCGAGCCTGATGAGCCGCGCGACATTGCCTTGGGCGCCCGGACCGTAGACGAGCGCGAGCCGCAGCGCGGCCCAATCGAGTCCGGTTTCCGCTAGGCCCTTCTCGGCTTCGAGCTTCGACCGGCCATAGGCGTCGGTGGGCTCGGGGTCCCGCTCCTCGGTGAGCACGCCCTCCGCGGTCGGCCCGGCTTGCGCCCGCACCGACGACAAGAAGACGAAGCGCTTCACCCGCGCCCGCTCGGCAGCACGGGCAAAGCGAAGCGTGGCCTCGGTGTTGAACAGGCGATAGTCGTCTTCGGGGAGGCCCGACATGGCGTGGGCGATGCCGGCGGAGTGGATCACCGCGTCGACGTCCGCCAAGGCCTCGGACATGTTGTAGGGCTTGGCGAGATCGCCGATGAGCACGCTGGCGCAGCCCTCAGGCAGCATGGTCGGCCGGCGCATGAGCACACGCAAGCGATAGCCGCGGGCTGACAGCCCTTTGAGGAGATGCTGGCCGATGAAGCCCGTGGCGCCAGTGAGCGCCACGAGCGGTTTCCGGGCCGGCTCTTGTGGTCCTGCTCCCGTCATGCCGCTCCGCCGCGCCGGGCGCCTAGAGTCGGGCCCGGCGTTCTTTACGCCATGAGTTCACAACCACATTTTGGCCAGAGCAAGCCCCCCTCCTGGGGCGGCTTGCCGCTGGCGAAGCGCCCTAGTAGCAGGGCGGGTAGGGGTAATAACCGCAAGGCGGCGGGCCATAAGGATAGGCATAGGGCCGCGCGACCGCCGCACCGACGGCGCCCGCCGCCACGCCAGCGCCGAAAGCGACGCCCGGGCGGGCATACCAGGCGCCGTGCCAAGCGGGTCTGCCGCCATAAACGTTCACGTGGCCACCGCGGGGACCGTTGATGTGGGCCGCGAAGCGGTCGATGAAGAGCGCCGCGGCACCGTCTGCGGTCTTCAAGCCGCCTTCGAGCACGGAGACATTGAAGGTCAGCTTGTCGCCGTCGAGCTTGGGCGATTTGAGCTCAACCACGGCGTCTTCAACCTTGTCGCCTTCCTTGCTGAGCACCGAGATGGTGGCGTTCGGCGGGTTCTTGGCGAAGCTGTCGGAACCCTCGTCCCACTCGCGGAGGAAATGCGCGGTCAGAACGTGACCCGCGGCATGCACGGGACGGTCGGCGAAGACGATGGTGTTGGGCGACACGCCGTTGAGTGTCAGGGTGTTGCCGTTGAGCGTTGCACCGTCGGCGTTGAGCACGGCGAGCGATGCGACCATGTCGTTCTGGGTCAAACCGGACGGGCCGATCGGCTTCGCGGCCGGCTGGCTAATAGCATCCGCGGCAGCTGAAACCCCCGGCACGAGCAGGGTTGCGCAAGCCGCCAGCATGCAAAGCGTGCGGTTAAGTGTCATGTAAGCCTCCTCCTAGGCGATTGCAGGAACGTTGAGCCGCTCCACAGGAAAGACGAACGGTAACGCAGATTCGTGACGCGCGATGGCGGCACGATCAGTCTTGGTGTGCCGTTCGTAACTTTATATGGAGGCGATCGCTAGAATTTGAAGCTCACTGCGGCGTCGACCACATTGCCTTTGAACGTGTTCTTGGCGTCGAACTCATGGTAGCCCTTGACGATCACCGTGAGAGCCTTGGTCGGGTCTGCGCTGGTGGTGAAAGTCAGGATCGGGCCCACGCTATACACGCGCGACTCGAACGAACCGAGACGCGCACCGGCGCCGCTGTCGCCGGTGGTCTGGATCATGGCGTAGCTCACGACGCCCACGCCGAGCGGACCGAAGTTCTTGGTGATCGAGCCTTCGAGATTCAGAATGTCACCCGTCTCGTAATCGGTGGCCGGGTTCTCCCAGTTCACCGAGTAGATGGCGGCGCCAGTGGCTTGCCATCCCGTCTTCGGATCGAAATAGGTTCCGGCGAGCCGCGTCATCACGGCCCAATGGTTGAGGCTCGTATTGGCGAGCTGCTTGGTGCTGTAGTCGCCGGTTGGCGCGAAACCGAAGACGCCGACATTCCAGTGAAAGTTCCCTTCATCCCAGCCGAGGACGAACGGCGAGAAGGCGGTGTCGCCGAGCGCGAGATTGGTATCGCCGCGGTTCAACTGAAACGGTCCGAAGCTTCTGCCGCGCGGACCGGTAAAGGCCGGGATCTCGACACCGACATCGACATCCATGGCGACCACACTTGGCACCACGGCCATGGCCAGCGTTCCGCCGAACAGCTTCCAGGGGGTGACGATGTTGAGTGCGGGGAGGGTGGCCGTGTAGTCCTGATCCACGGAGAGCCCGACGCGGCCGTCGAAGATCGTTGTGCTGGCGGAACCCTCATAGTGGTAGGCGTCGGTGCGGAAATAGACACCGGGAACCGAAGGAATGACGCCGCCGAAAATGTCGGTATAGCCTTTGACCCAAGGGCCCGTGCCGAACTCCGCAGCCTGCCCAGGACAGGCGCCGAGCGTGGCGAGGACCATTGCGGCCGTGACGGCTGTCGCGCTCCTCCGTGGCATCGGCAATCCCTCCCCAAAGATGCGTGCCGTCTCGTCGCTTATTCTACGCAGGGCCCCGGCCGCCCGCCATCGGCCAGTGGGTGGCTCGTTGCAGAATCCGCACGGCGGGATGCCGATTTGCCACAGCTTCCCGCTTGCCCCTTATTCTGTTGGTAACTCACAGAAGCCGCTGCTTCGCTGAGCCAAGCTCGGATCATGTTAGGTGGTGCTATGGGCCGCGCTCCAATCCTGATTGTTTTGATCCTTGCCGCTGTTGCGCTCGCGCTCCTGGTCAATGCCATGCTGGTCGGGGCCAAGACCCGTCCCGCCGTGGCGCGCACCGGCGGCCACCTCATTGAGACAGGTGTCGTCACCGCCAATGTCAGGGCCGAGGGCGAGGGGGCGCCAATCGTCCTCATTCATGGGTTCGGCGCCGCGCTCGATTGGTGGGATGCGATCGCGCCGGGACTAGCCCGCGACCACAAGGTGATCCGTCTTGATCTTATCGGCCACGGCGGCACCGAAGCGCCGGCGTCCGGCTATTCGATCGAGCGGCAGGCGGCGCTGGTCAAGGCCGTGCTCGACAAGCTCGGCGTGGGGCGGCTCGCCGTGGTCGGCCATTCCATGGGCGGCGAGGTGGCGACGGCCTTCACCGCGCTCGACCCGGCGCGGGTGGAGCGCCTGGTGCTGATCGATTCGCCGCCCACGCCCGAGACCACGTTCGATCTCATGACGCGCCTTGCGCTTACGCCTGTCATTGGCGAGGCCCTGTGGCGCTTGCGGACCGGCACGATGCTGCGCCAGGCGCTGGCCCAAGGGTTCGCGCCGGGCTTTCCGGTGCCGGAAGCCTTCGTCGCCGATCTCTGGCAGCTCACCTACACGGTCTTTCACAACGCCCATGACGACAGCCTCGCCTATGTCACCGCGCAGGGGACGCCCGAGCGGCTTGGAGCGCTCAATCCCGTGCCGCCGCTCCTTGTCATCTTCGGGACGCGCGATCAGCTTATCTCGCCGGAAAGCGCCAAGCTCTTTGACAAAGTGCCGGGCGCGAGCGTTGTCATGGTCGATGGGGCAGGGCACTCTCCCATGGTCGAGGCGCCGGAGAAGACCTTGGCGCTGGTCAGGGACTTCCTCAATCGCCCTATTCCGTGACCCGGGAGAAAACTATGCGCGTAGATCTCTGTCGGACGATTCTCTTTGCTGCCCTGATTGGCTTGTGTGGCGCCGTGCTGCCAGCTCGGGCGCAGAGCCCGGATCCGTTGCCGTCCTGGAATGAGAGCCCGGTCAAGGCGAGCATCCTCGATTTCGTCGAGAGGGTGACGACGAAGGGCAGCCCCGACTACGTGGCGCCGCAAGACCGCATCGCCACCTTCGACAATGACGGCACGCTGTGGGTCGAGAAGCCGCTCTACACCCAGTTCGTCTTCGTCATCGATCGGGTCAAGGCCGTGTCGAACCAGCATCCCGACTGGAAGACCAAGGAGCCTTTCAAGTCGGCCTTGGACGGCAACACCGAAAAGCTCCTCACCTACGGAGAGAAGGGGGCCATGACGCTTGTCGCGGCCACCCATAGCGGCATGACGACGGTCGAGTTCAACGACATCGTGTCGAACTGGCTCAAGACCACCAGACATCCGCGGTTCAAGCGCCCCTACACCGAGCTCACCTACGAGCCAATGATCGAGTTGCTCGATTACCTCCGCGCCAATGATTTCAAGACATTTATCGTCTCCGGTGGCGGAGTGGCGTTCATGCGCGCCTATACGGAGCAGTGCTACGGCATTCCGCCGTGGCACGTGGTCGGCTCCTCAGGCAAGACCCAGTTCCGCATGTGGGACGCAAGCCCGACGCTGGTGAAGCTGCCCGACCTTCTGTTCTTCGATGACGGACCGGGCAAGGCGGAGGGCATCAATCACTTCATCGGGCGCCAGCCGATCTTCGCCTTCGGCAATTCGATCGGCGACAAGGAGATGCTGGAGTGGACCGCCAACTGTCCCGGCCTTTGCTTCATGGGGCTTGTCCATCACACGGACGCTGTCCGTGAGTACGCCTACGGCCCCAACTCCGACGTCGGCAAGTTCCCTGTCTCTCTGCTCGAGCAGGCGAACGCGCAAGGCTGGAGCGTGGTCAACATGAAGACCGATTGGAAAGTGATCTTCCCGTGGGAGAAGCCCAGTCCGTAAGGAGGCAAAATGCTGCGCGCGCTGATGCTCGTTTCGGGGTGTATTGAGATCGTCTTTGGAGTCGTCGCCGTCGTCGCGCCGGACCCTGTTATCGAGGCGGTCGGTGCGACAGGCGACGTCCAAGCGCCGGTCCTCGCCCTCATCAGCCTGCTCGGTGCCGCGACCTTAGGTTTGGGTGTGGGCGCGCTTGTCGGCCGCAATCACCTCGAGACGGTCGGTGGGCGTGCGGCCGCGTACGGGCTCGGCCTCTACAATGTGGTCGGGGCCTTGGTCCTCCTCTTCGCCGCATCCGATGTGGGCAGCTCCGGCCTGTGGGGTGGAGCGGTGCTCCACGCCGTGATCGCCTTGCTGTTTGTCTACGCGTTCGCGACGCGGAAAAGCGCCTAACGCCGCTAGCACCTCTTCATCGACACGTTCTGGGTCGCGCGCATGCCGATGGCCCGTGCCGCGCCCGCCGAGAGGTCGAGGCTCACGCCCTTGGTGAAGGGGCCGCGGTCGTTTACGCGCACCTTGACCGACTTACCGGTCCGGGGGTTGCTCACAAGCAGGCAGGTGCCGAAGGGAAGGGACCGATGGGCTGCCGTCAGGCCGTCGGGGTTGAACCTCTCGCCCGAGGCTGTGCGATGGCCCCGAAGCTCGTTGCCGTACCAGGTGGCGCCCACGGTCTGCATGGCCTGAGCCGGCCCTGCCACGGCGAGAAGAGAAAGACTAAGAAGGCCCCAAAGTCGCATGATCTATTGCTCCTGACGTTGACGTGGCCGTCAGGTAGCGGGAGGGAAGGGGCCAAAGTTCGGAGACCCTTGGGCGCCGATGTGAGGAGGTCTGGGCGATTATGGGGCCGCGGCGTTAAGACCTTGGTAACGCTGGCCCACGGGCCGGCAGGCAGTTTTCCACAGCGGCCCCCCCAAGAGTGGGGCTGCAAAGCCCGGCGATCCTGGCCTATAAGAGCCGGCAATAGGGTTTAGCAGGATTGGGAGAGAGACGTATGGACCTCGCTGAGCTGAACAAAGTGGCCATGGCCATGACCACGCCTGGCAAGGGTATTCTCGCCGCCGACGAGTCGAGCGGCACGATCAAGAAGCGCTTCGATGCGATCGGGGTCGAGTCCACCGAGGAGAATCGCCGCGATTATCGCGAGTTCCTGTTCCGCACGGCCAAGGCCATGCATGATCGCATCTCCGGCGTGATCCTGTACGACGAGACGATTCGGCAGAAGGCGGCGGACGGGACTCCGCTGGTCAAGCTCATCGAGGAGGCGGGATCGATCCCCGGCATCAAGGTGGACGAGGGGGCGAAGCCGCTCCCCTTCGCGCCCGGCGAGACCGTGACCGAGGGGCTCGACGGTCTGCGCGACCGGCTCATCGAGTATCGCGGGCTCGGCGCCAAGTTCTGCAAATGGCGGGCGGTGATCCATATCGGCTCCGGCATTCCGAGCTATGACTGCATCAACTCCAATGCGCACGCGCTCGCACGCTACGCGGCGCTCTGCCAGGAGCAGGATCTGGTGCCGATCGTCGAGCCCGAGGTGCTCATGAACGGCGACCACACCATCGAGCGCTGTGAAGGAGTCACCGAGTGGGTGCTGAAGACCGTGTTCCAGGAGCTGTACTATGCGCGCGTGAAGCTCGAAGGCATGGTGCTCAAGCCGAACATGATCGTTCCGGGCATGGAGTGCGCGACGCAAGCCTCGGACGATGAGATCGCCGAGAAGACGATCCGCGTTCTGAAAGAGTGCGTGCCCTCGGCGGTGCCGGGCATCGCCTTTCTGTCGGGTGGTCAGTCGGACGTCGAGGCCACCGCACGCCTCGACGCCATGCACAGGATCGGCGGTTTCCCGTGGCATCTCACCTTCTCTTATGGCCGGGCGTTGCAGCATGCGCCGCAAGTGGCGTGGTCGGGCAAGGTTGAGAACGTGCCGGCGGCGCAAGCGGCCTTCGCTCACCGGGCGGAGATGAACGGGCTTGCCACGCTCGGCAAGTGGACGCCGGAGGTCGAGAAGCAGGCAGCCTAACAGGCGGCTTGCGATTTCTTGAGCCACGTCAAGGCGATGGGGGCTCAAGCTTGGATTACTGGCTCAAAAGTAGCAGAGGTGGCCGGTTCGATGGCTGATAACGACAACGACTCAAACGGTCCTTCGGACGAGCTTACGATCTCGCCTGAGACGGTGTTCTTCATCATCGTGAAAGCACGTGAGTTCGACGAGCAGGTCGCGCCGACAGATCCCGATTCCGGGTCCAACCCCACGGATGATCGCGAAATCGACGTGCTGGAGGAAGAGGCGGACAATCCTGTCGTGCAGGAGCTGCGGGCGGCGTTCGCGCGGCTCAATATCGATGAGCAGCTCGACCTCCTGGCGCTCACTTGGCAGGGGCGCGGCGAATTCGGCACCTTCGCGGAAGCACGGAAGGAAGCCGAGGGCTTGGAGGAAGTGCATGCCGGGCGCTATCTACTCGGCACGCCGCTACTCGGCGACTACCTGGAAGAGGGCCTGTCCCAGCTCGGCATCTCGCTGGAGGACTTCGAGGTCAACCGGCTCTAGGCGACGCGGACTTCGCCTCAGGGGCTGACTTTAATCTCGTTGATCACGTCATCGACGCCGAACACGTACCAGGCGTCCCATTCGGCGGCGTCGCGGGCGTCGCGCGGCAGGACGCCGGTGAGGCGGACGGTGCGGTTACGGACACCGGCGCGCACCTGCTCGGCGTCGACGAACGGGTCCTTGTCGAGCGCGACGCGCACGGCCTCCTCGATCAGGTCCGGGCTATCCTCCTCGGGCGGATCGACGGCGATGCCATTCACCACGTCGCGGCTCCCCGGCACCCACCAGGCAAGCACGCCGGCAAGACGCTTGGTGGTGAGGCCCGGCACGCGGCCGTTCAAGGTGACGACGCCGTCATGCACTTCGAAGACGATCTCGCCGCGTGCATCCTCGAAGGCGTCGCGCACGAGCTTGAGGTGACTGTTCTCGGCTTCTTTGATCGCTAGCGTGCGGAACGACGTCTCGTCGTAGAAAGCTTTACGTAAATCGTCGAGGATGCCGTCGTCGCTCTTGGGCACGGCGGGCGTCACGTGCATGCGATCGATGACGGCCGTGATGCCGGGCGTTCCGGCAAGCCGCTCGAGCGCTAGCCGCTTCAGCGCGATAGTCTCGACCTCGGCCTCGATCGTGGCGGTGCCGTCCTCGGCGATCTCGAGGCGCAACGGCTTGAAATGAGGGCCGATTCTGCTCTCGCTGCGGATCGCGGTGAGCGCCTTGTCGTGTAAGGCCGTGACTTCGGACATTGGGGCTCCTGTCGTGTTTATAGACTTAGCGCGCTGGCGCGGGCATCAATTTGATAATGATCAAAGATCCGACGCAGGAAACGCTCGCTTCATAGGCCGCCAATTCACAAATAGGAGTAAACGAGACATCGAGCTCACGTTCCTTGGCACACGCGGCGAGATCAAGCTGAGATCTCGCCGCCACCGTCGCCACAGCGCGCTCCTCGTCACGCGCGGGCCGGCGCGCATCATGATCGATTGTGGCTTGGACTGGCTGAAAGCGTTCCGAATGATCGCGCCGACAGCTATCGTCCTGACCCACGGCCACAGCGATCACGCCTTCGGACTTGCAGAGGGGGCGCCGTGTCCCGTTTACGCGACCGATGAGACCTGGGGTCTCATCGACCACTATCCGCTTGAGGACCGGCGCATCGTTCGCCCGCGCGCGCCATTTCGCATCGGCGGGGTGCGCTTCGAGGCGTTTCCGGTGGAGCATTCCTTGCGGGCGCCTGCCGTCGGATACCGGGTGACGGCGGACCGCGCCACGTTCTTCTACGTCCCGGATCTTGCCGCCTTCCCCGACCCCCGCGCGGCGCTGCGCGGCATCGATCTCTACGTGGGCGACGGCGCGACGGTTGTCCGCTCCATGGTTCGCAAGAAGGACCATACGCTGACCGGGCATGCGCCCATCGCCGCGCAGCTCCAATGGTGCGGGGCGGAGGGCGTGACGCGCGCGATCTTCACCCATTGCGGCAGCGGCATCGTCGGCAGCGATGGACGCAAGATCGCCGCGCGCGTCAGAAAGCTCGGCACCGCGCAAGGCGTCGAGGCGAGCGTCGCCCATGACGGCATGACGCTGACCTTGCCCGCCTGAGCGGCCTCCCTCAGAGGCTGATCACCGAGGTCATGACCACGAAATAGATGGCGATGGTCAGCACGTCTTGGATGATGGTCGCGACGGGGCCTGAGCCGAACGCTGGATCGAGGCCGGCGCGTGCGAGCAGCCAGGGCAAGAGCAGGCCAAGCACGGATGCGATGCTGCTCGCGGCAAAGAGCGCAATGCCGACTCCCGCCGCCAAGTTCACGTCGTGAAAGGCGATCCAAATGCCGAGAAAGGCGAGAAGCGCCAGTGGCAGGCCGATCAGAGCGCCGGTGGCGAATTCGCCGAGTATCAGCGGCCCGAGGGGCCGCATCTTGAGCGAGAGCCCGCGCACGACCACGGCCTCGGTCTGCGTGCCTACGGCATCGGCGAGATAGACGAGTGCGGGAATGAAGAACGAGATGACGATGTTGACGCGCAGCGCGTGCTCGAACCCGGCCATCAATCCTGTCGCTGCGGTGCTCAGCGCGAGACCCACCAGGAGCCAGGGGAGCCGGCGTCCAGCGCGCTTGATGGGCGGATCGTCGAGGGCGTGGCGATCCTTGTCCCCCATTCTGAGAATGCCGGCGAGACGATGGAGATCCTCCTGATGCTCCTGGCTCAACGTGTCGAGCGGGGCCAGTGCGGGGATGAGGCCGAGCGCCCGAGCCTCCTCGGTGACGACCGGCATCGCGGTCACGCGAAATTCACGGGCGAGGACTGCCGCATGCTCTTGGTCAACTTCGGGAAGCACCACAGGCCAGTCCTTCAACGCCAGTGAGGACAAGGGGGTGGCGTCGTCTGCTGCGAGCACATCCTTCAGATGGGCGGTGCCCTCGTAGCGGCCCGTGTCGTCAAGCACGAGAACCGCATCGACGGCGTCGTACGCGGTCTGCGCCAAGTATCCCCGGGCTTCGGCGGCCGTGAGCGCGCCATCGAGCATGGGCACATTGCGGACCGCAAGATGCGCCGCCGTCTCGATACGAGGCTTGCCGGCAGACTCAGCCACGGGATCGACGCTCCAGGATCGCTCTTGCTGCACTGAACATCACTCCTAGGACGAGCGGCAATACGCTCGCGGCGGCCACGAGGAGCCAGCCGTCACGGTCCGGCGGCGCAATCTGGAGAGCGCTGGCGAGGGGCGGGAAATAGACGGCACCCAGCAGGAGGCCGCTGCAGAAGAGGACAGCCAACCAGACATAAGGATTGCGGGTGACAGCATTACGAAGGATGGGGGCGTGCTGACCGCGCATGTTGAAGACGTGGACCAGCTGGCCGAAGGCGAGCGTCAGGAAGGACACGGTCACCAGCGCCTCGCCCTCCAGCCCAAACTCATAGTGGCCGATAACCAGCACGCCCAGGGTTGCGGCGGTCAAAAGCGCGCCATAGACCCCGATGAAGGTCCATTGCGACCCGGCGAGCAGCGGCTCGCGTGGGTCGCGCGGCGGGCGGCGCAGCACGTTCTTCTCGCCTTCGCCGGTGGCGAGCGCAAAGGCCGGGAACACATCGGTCACGAGATTGAGGAACAGAATCTGGAGCGGCAGGAGCGGCAGCGGCAGCCCGGTCACGACCGCGAGCGCCACGACCATGACCTCGCTGATATTGCAGGAGAGCAGATAGACCAGGAAGCGGCGGAGATTGCCGAAGATCACGCGCCCCTCGCGGATCGCGGCGACGATGCTGCCGAAGGCGTCGTCGCGCAGCACGATATCGGCTGCCTCGCGGGCCACTTCCGTGCCGCGCAGGCCCATGGCCACGCCGATATCCGCCTTTTGCAAGGCCGGCGCGTCGTTGACGCCGTCGCCGGTCATGGCCACCACGTCGCCCGCGGATTGGTAGAGCCGGACCAGGTCGAGCTTCTGGGCCGGCGTCACGCGGGCAAAGACCGGCGTTTCGAGGACGCGGCGGCGCTCGTGTTCGCCGAGCACGCCGAGCGCTTCCAGCTCGCGGCCCTCCACGATGCCGGCGCCCGGCTCGGCGATGCCGAGACCTTCGGCGATCTTCTGCGCCGTGATGGCGTGGTCGCCGGTGACCATGACCACGCGGATGCCGGCCTGCCGGCAATCGGCAATAGCCTCCTTCACCTCCAGGCGCGGCGGATCACGGAAGCCGACGAGGCCGAGAAAGGTGAGGTCCTCGTAAGCCGGTGTCGCGTCCAGCGGAATTGTGGCTTCGGCCAGCGCCAGGACGCGCAACCCGTCCGCGGCCAACGACACGGCATGGCGCAGCCAATCCTCGCGCAGCTCCGTGCCGAGCGGCGTCTTTGCCTCCGCGCCGATCGCCACCGAGGCATCGAGCACCGCTTCAGGGGCGCCCTTGACGGCGACGAACAGGTGCCCGTCACGTTCGTGCGCGGTTGCCATCATCTTGGTTTCGGTGTCGAAGGCGATCTCGTGCCGCTCGGGCCATGTCTCAAGCAGGTCCTCGCGGTCGAGCCCGGCAGCTGCGCCAAGCCGAAGGAGCGCAAGCTCCATGGGGTCGCCCGAGCCGCGCTCGTCTTCGGCTTTGAGGGTCGCCGTCGCGCACAAGACGCCAACCTCAAGCGTCCGTTGCAAGGGCCCTTCGCGCGCGGCCGGATTTCCGGCGGCGTCGACGATCGCGTCGCGCTCATGGTCGAAGCGGTAGACCGCCGACGGCAGCCAGACCCGCTCCACCGTCATGCGGTTCTCAGTGAGCGTGCCGGTCTTGTCGGTGCAGATGACCGTGGTGGCGCCGAGCGTCTCGACCGCCGCCAGGCGCTCGACCACGACATTGCGTTTGGCCATGCGCCACATGCCGCGAGCGAGCGCCATGGTGGCGACGATGGGCAGGCCTTCGGGGATGGCGGCGACGGCGAGGGCGATGCTCGCCTCGATCATGAGGATGAGGTCGCGGCCCATGGCCATGCCGGCGACGGCGATGAGCGCGGTGATGACGAGAGTGGCCTTGACGAGCTGAGCTGTGAGCTCGGCGAGCTTGCGCTCGAGTGGAGAGCTGTCCTCTTCCGCTTCGATCACGAGCTTGGTGGTGAGACCGAGCTCCGTGTCCATGCCGGTGGCGACGACGACGCCGGTGCCCGTGCCGCGGGTGATCGCCGTGCCTTTGTGGGCCATGGAGGTCTGCTCGGCGATGATGGCATCTGCAGGCGTAGGGGCCGTGCCCTTTTGCACGGGCACGGACTCCCCGGTGAGGGTCGACTCGTCGGCAAACAGGTTCTTGACTTCCACCAGACGCATGTCGGCCGTGACCACGTCGCCGCTTTCCAGCACGACAATGTCGCCGGGCACGACCTCCTCGGCGGGAACGATCCTGATCTTGCCCTCGCGGCGCACGCGCGAGGCGCGGGAGCCAAGCTTGCGCAGGGCCTCCATCGAGCGCGTGGCGCGCAGCTCGGTGACGAAGCCGATGATGGTGTTGATGACGAGCACGGCGACGATGGCAATGGTCTCGCTCCATTCGCCGAACACGCCGGCGACGGCCGCCGCCGCGCCGAGCAGCCAGACCACGGGGCTCCTCAGCTGATCGATGAGGATGGCGAAGGCTGTTCGCTCGGGGTGGGTGATGAGCGTGTTCGGCCCGAAGCGTTCGAGGCGCGCGGCGGCCTCTTGGTCGCTCAACCCCTGTGCGACGCTGACCTCTTGCTGCGCGAGCACGTCGGCGGCCGGCCGCGCATAGGCAAGGGGCGCGTTGGACCGCGATATCGTCTCTTGTCTCACAAGGGCAATATGCGTCAGGAGGGCCGAGCGGTCACGCCTTTGGCGGCGTTTTGCCGAGCCAGTGGATCTCGGGAGCTTTGCGGGGCACGGGCGGCGGCTGACGGCGCGGATGACCGATGATAATGGGCGCGATGGGCGCATAGGTTGCGGGCACGCCGAGCGCCTCCTTGCCGTCGGGGGTGGCGAGCCAGTTCTGGGCGAAGCCGATCCAGCAAGTGCCGAGACCTTTGGCGTAGGCAGCGAGCATCAGATTCGCCGCGGCCAGGGCGCAATCCTCAACGGCCCAGTCGGTCGGCTCGGCGGCGGCGATCACCACCAGGACAGGTGCGTGATAGAAGATGTGAAACTTCGGATCGTTGAGCATCTCGCGGAAGGGATGCGCCGGCGCGGCGAGCGACGCTTTGAGAAGATGCGTCTTCGCTTGGTCCGAGATGCGGGTGAGCTGTGCCGGGTCGTTGACGACGATGAAGGCCCAAGGCTGCTGATTGATGGCGCTGGGTGCCTTGACCGCCGCGTCGATCAACTCGCGCACCACCGCGTCGTCCACCGGCTGGTCGGTGTATTCGCGCACGGACCTGCGTCCGTCGATGGCCTCCAGCAACTCCATAGTCCCGCGTCCCGGACGGCTCTGCGCGTCGGCATGAACCTGTGTGTTGCTCATGCCCAAACGATCTCGCGGCCTCAGGGTTCAGTCGTTGAGCCAGATCAATGAGACGCTCTAGGGCGCGCGGACCCGCAGGTTCAACGTCATCCCGCCGTCCTCGTGCTCAAGAATGTGGCAGTGGAAGGGGAACTTGCACCGCCTGTTCCGCCTCCAACCTTAAGGTGTGGGGGGTGGGGGCATGCCGTCGGCGTCAGGCATCTCGCCGGCATCAGGCATGGCGCCGGGCGCGGGCGGCTCCACCGTGACCGGCGGAATGGGCGCGGCATTGAGCTTCGCGACGGTCCATTCGAGAAGTTCTTTCTCTATTTTGCTGAAAGCTGCGCTCAACGCGTCCACATAGGCGCGCGCATCGCTTCCCGAGGCTGGAGCCGACGTCTTGAACAGTTTGGAGTCGACGACCTCTCCGTCCGGGTCGAGGAGCTTGACCTGGAACGTGATCTCAGCCGTCGGTTCGCCTTCGGTCACGACGTGAAATTGCTGAATGTCGATGCGAAGCTGGAAGCTGCTTGGGAATTCGCCGATCGTACGGCTCACGGACTGCGCGTATCCGGCCTTGTTGAAAGTCTGCAGCAGTGTTGCCTGAACGATGATGGGGACGCTATCGGTCCAACGCGCATTGTCCAAGGGAAGGCTTTCGTCAGGCGCGGGCTGCGTCAAAATCTTGTCGGTGTTGAAGGCGAGCAGTGTGGTGGGCTCCGGGACGGTGAGCTTCCAGCTAGGCGCACTTTCGGGCGGTGCGGGCAGATCGGTCGCGGGCTTCAGCGAAAAGAGCGGGTGCTCGCTCTTGCCGCCGCCGGTGAGCCGGTCGATGCCAGCGATGATGCTGTCGACCTTGCCAGAGTTTCGGGCGAGCGCGTCGGTGAAAACCTGGATATTCTTGATTGCTTCGTTCAAGGGCTTGGCGTTCTCCTCGAGAACGGAGTTCACCTCTTGAAACGCCTCGCGCGCGCTCTGCGTCCAATCTTGGCCGACTCCGGGGGGTGCGGTGAGGGTCGGGACGCCACCCTTCGACGCTAGGGGGGTCGTCGAGGTCCCGCCCACGAGTGTGACGGCCACGCCGCCGGTCAGGCCCTGCTGTTCGACGCCAACCGTGGTGTCCTCGCGGATGGGCGTGTTGTGCGCCACGGCGATGGTGGTGATCACTTCCTGCGGTGCGTTCGCATCGAGCGAAACGCCGGTGACCTCGCCGACGCGGATGCCGTTGAAGAGCACGGCCGAGCCGACCAGCAGCCCCGACACGGGGCTCTGGAAATGGATGGCGTAAGTATCGCGTTCGCCGAAGCCGCCTTTGTTCTCCAGCCAATAGACGAAGGCGAAGCTCGCCAGGACGACGGCGAACATGAACAGTCCGATCAAGGCGTAGCGGGCACGGGTTTCCATCGGTCTCGTCCCTTGGGGTTAGGTGCTCATCTGCCGTTCCGCCAGCATGCCGCCGCGCTTTCCCTGGAAGTAGGTCTTCACCCAGGGATGCTCGGACTCAAGCATAGCGGTAATCGGGCCCTCGGCCACGACCTTACCGTCGGCCAAGACCGCGATCCGGTCACACGCGTTGTAGAGGCTCTCCAAATCGTGGGTCACCATGAACACGGTGATCTCCAAGGTTTGCTGGAGTGTGCGGATCAACTCGTCGAAATCTCCGGCGGAGATCGGATCGAGGCCGGAGGTCGGCTCGTCGAGGAATAGGATCTCGGGATCGAGCGCCAGCGCCCGGGCAAGCGCCACGCGCTTGGTCATGCCGCCCGAGAGCTCGGAGGGGAATTTCTCACCGTCTTGCGGCGTGAGGCCGACCATCTCGAGCTTGGCGAGGGCCATCTCGTCCATCAGCCGCTGGGAGATTTCCAGGTTCTCGCGCATGGGAAATTGCACGTTCTGCTTGACCGTCAGCGACGAGAACAGTGCACCCTGCTGGAAGAGAATACCCCAACGGCGCTCGAGCGCGCGCCGCTCCGCTTCGGTTGCCTTGGCCAGGTCGACGCCGAGTACTTCGATCGTGCCGTGGCGGCGCGGCAAAAGACCGATGATGGTGCGGAGCAGGACTGATTTTCCCGCACCGGAAGCGCCCACGACGCCCAGGATCTCGGCGTCCCGCACATCGAGATCGAGATGATCGAGCACGGTCACGTCGCCGAATCCGACCACGAGGTCGTGGACTTTGATGACGGCGTTCTTCTCGGTCATACGGGCGTTACATTCCGATCGAGGCGAAGAAGATGGCAAACAGGCCGTCCAGCACGATCACGAGGAAGATCGATTCCACCACCGAGTTCGTAGTCTGGATGCCGAGCGACTCAGCGCTGCCTTTGACCCGCAAGCCTTCGGCGCAAGCGACGATGCCGATGACGAGGCCCATGAACGGCGCCTTGATCATGCCGACCTTGAAATGGGTCAGCGAAATCGCCTCGGTGAGGCGTGAGATGTAGATGTCCGGGCTTATGCCGCCATAAAGCCAGGCCACGAGGCCGCCGCCATAAAGCGCCGACATGCTGCCGAGAAAGGTCAGCACGGGAAGAGCGATGACGAGGACGAGGATGCGCGGCAGGATGAGCACCTCGATGGGATCGAAGCCCATAGTGCGTAACGCGTCGATTTCCTCGCGCATCTTCATGGCGCCGAGCTCCGCAGTGTAGGAGCTGCCTGAGCGGCCGGCCACCATGATCGCCACGATGAGCACGCCGATCTCGCGCAGGACAAGGATGCCGACAAGATCGACGGAGTAGAGCTCGGCGCCGAACTTGCGGAAATGGAAGATGCCTTGTTGCGAGATGATGGCGCCGATCAGGAAGGTGATGAGCAGGATGATGGGCACCGCCTGCCAGGCAACGCGGTCGAATTGATGCACGGTCGAGGTGAGGCGGTACTCGCGGGGACGTACAATGACGCGCGCCAGCGCCATGCCGACGGAGCCGAGCATTTCGGAGAAGACGACGAGGTTGTGACCGAAATCCGCGCCGGCGCGCCCGACGGAGGCCAGGAAGCTGACGACGGGGTTCCCGAGCTGCGGCTTCGGGGGTGGCTCGCGGTTGACGCCATTCATCTCCTTGAGCAGACCGCGGTCATGCTCGGGGAGGCCGACGACGACCGCCTCCTTGCCCGAGGCCGTCCATTGCCGGGTCAGGCGCTCCAACAGCCAGGCGCCGAACGTATCGAACTCATGCACGCCGGCCATGTCGATCGACACGTCCTTGGCCTTGGGTGCTTCGCCGGTGACGCGATCCACAAGGGCTTCAAGCTCGCCCGCGTGACTTGCGGTCCACGAGCCGCCGGCGGCAAGCTCGAGCCGCTCCCCCACCAATTTGTGTGTCAGCAAAGCTTCGCCCATAGCAGTCGCTCCTAGCGGCCTAAATCCGGCACAAGCCTCGAAGGTCCCCGAGGCCCGTAGTGATTCCAGCCTAAGAGTAGCGGCGAACTAGCTTCGGGTCAGGTTGATTGATACGGACTTCAGGGCAATCCCTTGGGTCGCGATCGACACACTTTGGCTCGTGCGGCTGTAGTTGACGATCATGCTGCCCGTGACGGAGCCCGTGACCCTGATCGCGAGCCTGCCGGGACGGGCGGTGCCCGTCGCGGTGCCCTGGGCATTAAAGGTGCGCTCCTCCCAGTTTCCGGTCAGGCGGCTGCCGCTCAGGCTCAGCTTGCTCCTGATCTCGACGCTGGAGCTATCGCTCTTGCAGCGAATAGCCATGCCGAGCTGGGACCCGCCACCGGTGTAGTAGGCGTTGCAGCTCAACCGCTCTGGCCCGCTGTCGAGCATAATTCTGCCGCTGCCCCGCCAGGAACCCAGCAACGTGTCGAACGGGCTTGGGTTTGCCTGGACAGGCTTCGTCGGGGTGATGAGGGCCAAGCCAACCAGGGCGGCGGTGGCTAGGAGAATCGGCGCAGCGCGGCGAATCAGTCGTGTCATAGGTTCTGTCTTCCCGCAGTTTTTGGTCTCGAACAAGTCAGGATGTTGTTACGAGGTTATGACTGCGAGGCCCGAATACAACCCCTTTGGGCGATGTCAGGGGGTCGTGCCGTTCCGAGCCTCGTGCGCGGTCTGGTCTAAGCCATTGGAAGCTTTGGACTTGCCCCGGGCGAATACGCTGCCCATGGGCACGATTTCGGAGATGCCAAGCGCGACGGTGGTGCCTGCGAGCCGCGCCATTTCCTCGGCATAATCTTTGCGGACATCGCCGAGCCAGCTCCACTGACATTCGGCAATGGCTTGCGGGTCCCCGCAATGGCCCAGCGCACGCAAGAATTCCAAGTCGGCCCGCATCCGCTTGGCGACGAAGGCCGCGCCCTCGACCTGGTAGGCCTGCCAGTACTTCAACTGCGCTTCCGCCATCGCCGTGACGAAGTCGAGAAGCGGATTGGCCAGGCGGCCGCGCGCAGCACCGGCTGCAGGATTAGAGTCTTGCATCGTCGCCTCCGTTTGACAGAGTACCAGGCAGACCGGGTTCAAGCGTCTTTGTCGTCCACTTCACCGGCAACCGCCTTGATTATGCTCAAGAGTTCAAGTGGCTGGAATATCTCGCATGGGGCGGTCTAAAGTCGCAAAATACGGGGCTAAAGTTCCTGAAACCTTGAGGACCGTACCATCGTACCGTCGCCGAACGTTTCCATCACCTATTGCCGGCTTTGTGGCTGGCTGCTCAGGGCTGCGTGGATGGGGCAGGAACTCTTGTCTACTTTCGCCGAGGAGCTCGGCTCGCTCACGCTCGTGCCCGACGATACGGGCGGGGTCTTCGAGGTGCGCGTGGACGGCAAGATGCTCTGGTCGCGGGCGGACGAGGGGCGCTTTCCCGAGATCAAGGAACTCAAGCAACTGGTGCGCGATCGGATCGCGCCGGAACGCGATCTCGGCCATGTCGAGGCCAAGGACGCGAATCATTAGGTCCATATCTTTGTGAGGGGGCTCACAAAGGCGCCGCTGCCGCCAGAACTTCACGAGATCTCGACAATGGTGGCTTCGCCCGCGCCGGCCTGCACGGTCTCGCCGACCGGTTTGCCCATGATCGCCTGTGCCACGGGCGAGACATAAGACAGCGTGCCGTGGGCCGGATCGGCCTCGTCCTCGCCGACGAGGCGATAGGTCTGGCGCCGCCCATCCTCGCGCTCGATGGTGACCTTGGAACCGAAATGCACCTCGGTCGCATCGCCCGGCGGCTCGA
>Ga0307446_1000085_pt1 | contig 25807 bp, 26 predicted proteins | sample SalMarSW160320MG_FD_202141 | JGI IMG/M metagenome (GOLD analysis project Ga0307446, IMG submission 202141) | Salt marsh sediment microbial communities from the Plum Island Ecosystem LTER, Massachusetts, United States - SW1603-20 | ecosystem: Environmental > Aquatic > Marine > Intertidal zone >... | reverse complement strand
CGCCACGATCTCCGGCAGCGGCGTGCGATCGCCGTCCATGGAGAACACGCTCTCGGTCAGGATGAACTTCGGCCTGCTATCTGCTTGATACTGAGTCAGAAGCTCGGCGAGATGTGGGGCATCGCCATGGCGGTAACGGAGCTGGCGGACGCCGGCCGCCTTGCAGCCAAAATGCATGCTGGCATGGTTCAGGCGGTCGGCGAAGACCAGAGGCTCGGCGCCGAGCACGGACTTGTCGAGCAGCGCCTGAAGCACGGCGGCGTTCGCCTGAAAACCCGACGCCATGACGAGCGCGGCAGGCTTCTGCTTCAGCGATGCCACCTTGGGCTCGATGCGCGCGAACAGATCCAGATTGCCGGTGACGAGACGCGAGGCGCCGGAACCCGTGCCATAAGCCCTCGCCCACTCCACGGCGCGCGCGATCAGCGCCTCATGAAAGCGCAAAGCCAGGTAGTCGTTGCTGGCGAGATTGACGTAGCTCCGCCCCCCCGCCTCGAGGATGCGCGTATCGCGGGCAGCCACCGAGGTTAGCTCGCGCCGCAGGCGATCCTGGCCGAGGGCGTCGAGAAAGGCCCGGTACCGGCTTTCGCTTCCAACCATGATCCTGTATTAGCGAAGGGCCCACCCGCCAGCAATCTCAACCCGTGGAAACCGTGTCCGAAACCTTGGAAACCGTGAATCCTATCAATGGCAAGGCCCGCCGGGCGGAGACGCCGCTTGCGCAGAGTGGCGCTGCCAGCACCCGCCACGATTGGACCGAGGGCGAGATCGTCGGCCTGCTCACGGCCCCCCTGCTCGACCTCGTGGACCAGGCGCGGAGCGTCCACCGGCGCTTCCATGCGGACGGCCAAGTGCAGCTTGCCAGCCTGCTTTCCATCAAGACCGGGGCCTGCCCGGAGGACTGCAAGTACTGCCCGCAGTCAGCCCATTATGCCAAGAAGACGGGGCTCGAACGCGAGGCGTTGCTCGACGTGGATGACGTGCTGGCCAAGGCCAGGATCGCAAAGGAGGCCGGGGCGACGCGCTTTTGCATGGGCGCGGCTTGGCGCGAGGTGAAGGACGGGGACGCTTTCGACAGCGTGCTCGCCATGGTGCGGGGGGTTCGGGCGCTGGACATGGAGGCGTGTGTCACGCTCGGCATGCTGACCGAGGATCAGGCCACCCGCCTCGCCGAGGCGGGGCTCACCGCCTACAACCACAATCTCGATACCTCGCCGGAGTTCTACCGCGAGATCATCACCACGCGGACCTATCGCGACCGACTCGACACGCTGGCCCATGTGCGGAGCGCCGGCATGCAGATCTGCTGCGGCGGCATTATCGGCATGGGCGAGACCATCGAGGACCGCGCGCGGCTGCTGCAAGAGCTCGCCACGCTCGACCCTCATCCCGAAAGCGTGCCGATCAACGCGTTGGTGCCAGTGCCCGGCACGCCCCTTGAGGATCAGCCCCCGGTCGAGCCCCTCGACCTGGTGCGCATGGTGGCGACGGCACGCATCCTCATGCCGGCGTCCTTCGTGCGGCTGTCCGCGGGGCGCTCGGCGCTTTCCCGCGAGGCGCAGATCCTCTGCTTCCTCGCCGGCGCCAACTCGATCTTCTATGGCGACAAGCTGCTTACCACCGCCAACAACGACGTGGACGACGATCTCGCCCTGATCGAGGAGGCCGGCTTGCGCGTCAAACCGGCCTGCGCACCCTGATCAGCCCTTTTTCTTGAGAACGGGCGGGTGACCGGGATGGGTGTGGTAGGTGAGCAGCAGCATCGCCAGCAAGAACGAAGAGAACAGTCCGGCCAAGGCCCCGATTCCCACAGGCGCGGTGATCTGGCTGAAGTCAGCCACCTCTTTGGCCGCCAAGCCGGCTGCAAGCGACGCGATGATGGCATAGACGACGACGAGCACGGGCGTTCGTGAATCGTCAGGGCCGAGTCCGACTCCTTGCGCGACGATGAGATCCCGCACGATGGCGGCGACGAGAGCGCCGAGAAATCCAGCGAGAATAGCGAGATAGTCGGCACCGAAGGAGCCTCCGACCACTAGTCCAGTCACCGCTCCAACCACGGTTCCAATGAAGAAAACAATCAACAGGCTCGCTGATGTCATGTGCTTCCCCCTCTTTCGTCCGATCCCGCTTGTAGCGCCGATTCGATTCGCCGGACAGTTGAGTATGCCTGACGGGGTATGCCCTGCAAAGCGAACAGCGCCGTCTGTACGCGCCTTGCGTTTGGCGTGGGCCGGCGCTAGGCAAGCGCCAACATCCTAGTGAATGTCTCCCGCCTCATGTCCCGCATCGTCTATGTGAACGGCGTCTACGTGCCCGAAGAGGAGGCAAAGGTCTCCATCTTCGACCGCGCCTTTCTGTTCGGGGACGCCGTCTACGAGGTCACGGCGGTGCTCGGCGGGCGGCTTGTCGATTTCGACGGGCATCTCGCCCGCCTCGACCGATCGCTTGCGGAAATCGGCCTCGATGCACGGATCACCCACGAGGGCTTGCGCGAGATCCACGCCGAGCTGATCGCGGCCAACAAGGTCGATGAAGGCATCGTCTATCTCGAGATCAGCCGCGGCTCTGCGGACCGCGACTTTGCCTTTCCCGAGAGCGCCGAGCCGACCATCGTCGCCTTCACGCAGTCACGCGCGCTCGTCGACACGCCCTATGCCGATCAAGGCGTCAAGGTGGTCACCATCCCGGATATCCGCTGGAAGCGGCGGGACATCAAGTCGACGTCGATGCTGGGACAGGTCATGGGCAAGCAGGCGGCGAAGCTCGCAGGCGCCTATGAGGGCTGGATGGTGGAGGATGGCGTGGTCACCGAGGGAACATCCTCGACGGCTTTCATTCTCGATGCCGACGGCGTGCTCCGCACCCAACCGCTCGGGCCCCACATCCTTCATGGCGTCACGCGGCGCGCCGTGCTCCGGCTTGCACGCCAGGAGAGCGTGCGCATTGCGGAACGCCCGTTCACGGTCGAGGAAGCCTATCAGGCGCGCGAAGCCTTTCTGACCGCGGCCTCAGCCTTCGTTCTGCCGATCATCGAGATTGATGGGCACAAGATCGGCGGCGGGACGCCGGGCCCGGTGGGGCGCGCCTTCCGCCAGCTCTATATCGAGGAAGCGCGAAAGTCCTAGATTGCCTGGGGACAGCGCTATGCCGTTCAAGCGTGAGACGGCGAATCGGATAAGTTCCGAGGATGTCTGTCCCTTCACTTCCCGCCAACACAAGGCGCAAGATCCTCGCCTTTGCGCCCGAGATTTGGCAAGCGCTGTCGCTTCTGGCCATCGACAGCGGCCGCAGCATGCAATCGCTCGCCGACGAAGCGTTTCTCGACCTGCTCCGCAAGTACAACCGGCCGACGTCGCTGAAAGAGGCTTTGCGGGAGAGCGCGCGCCGCCTCCCCGCCAACGACGACATCCCGCCCGAGCGACACGGCACTTGACGTTCTCATTGGGAACCGTCAGCCCTTCCTGATGTTCGATTGGCTCTCAAGTAGTGCGGACGCGATTGCCACCGCACCGAAACTCGACGGCGCGCAGCTCGACCCACTTTGGGCCCTTCCCTTTGTCGGACTCTTGCTCTCCGTTGCCTTTCTGCCGCTGGCCACGCCGCATTTCTGGGAGCGCCGCTTCGGCACGGTGGCCGTGTTCTGGGCTCTCGCTTTCCTCTCGCCATGCGCGACAGCGTTCGGCCTGCCGACAGCCATCGCGAACGTGCTCGATGTTCTTCTGCTCGACTACCTGCCCTTCATCCTTTTGCTCTTTGCGTTGTTTGTGGTGGCAGGCGGCATTCGTCTCACGGGCAATCTTGTCGGGACCCCGGCAACTAACACCGCGATCCTCGCCTTCGGTACGCTGTCGGCAAGCTTTCTCGGCACGACCGGCGCCTCCATGGTGCTGATCCGTCCAGTCATCAGGGCCAACCAAGACCGCGTCTACAACGTCCATGTCTTCGTGTTCTTCATCTTCCTCGTCGCGAATATCGGCGGCTCGCTGACGCCGCTCGGCGACCCGCCACTGTTCCTCGGCTATCTCAAGGGCATCGACTTTTTGTGGACGCTCGAGGCCATGCTGCGGCCCATGCTGTTCAGCAGCGCGATGCTCTTGGGACTGTTCTACGTCATCGACCGCATCGCCTGGAACCGCGAGCACCACGAGGTGCGCGCCAAGAGCCTCGTCCCGCGGCAGATCCGCATCGAGGGCCTGCACAACGTGCTCTATCTGATGGCGGTCGCCGCCACGGTGCTGGCGAGCGGCATCTGGAACCGAGACGGCATGGTCTCCATTGGGCTCGGGCTGGAGATGCCGGTGAACGGGTTGGTGCGTGATGTGATCCTGATCTGCATCGCCACTCTGTCCTGGTGGACCACGCCGCGGCCGATCCGCGTGGAGAACGCCTTCACCTGGGCGCCAATGCAGGAGGTGGCCATGCTGTTCGCCGCCATCTTCATCACCATGATCCCGGTTCTAGCGATGCTGCGCGCCGGGTTCGACGGACCCTTTGGGACGCTCCTCCATCTCGTCTCCACATCGGATGGACAGCCGGTGGAGCTCGCCTATTTCTGGCTGACCGGGGCGCTGTCGAGCTTCCTCGACAACGCGCCGACTTATCTCGTGTTCTTTAACCTCGCTGGCGGTGACCCGCAGACCCTCATGGGGCCACGCGCGCTGACATTGCTCGCCATCTCGGCCGGCGCCGTGTTCATGGGCGCCAACAGCTATATCGGCAATGCGCCGAACTTCATGGTGCGGTCGATCTGCGAGGAGCGCGGCATCAAGATGCCGAGCTTTATCGGCTACATGTTCTGGTCGGGCGCGATCCTATTGCCGCTGTTCGCGCTCAACACGTTGCTGTGGTTCTTGTAAGGCGCGGCTATTTCTTCAGCCGCGACACGATGGCCTCGAGCGCGGCGATGGCCTCGGCGCGGTCGCGCTTCTGGAGGTCGAGCAAAAGCTTGAAGCCGTCCTGCTCCTCGCGGATGACGGACCCCTCGTCCACGAGATCGTCATAGAGCCCGAGCACCTTGTAGCAGCGCAAGGGCTCGGCGAAACCCTTCACCTTGATCGGCTCTTGCTCCTCGGCGGCCACCTCGTCCTTCACCAGCGCGTAGGTCTCGTGGCCGATGAGGATGCCGTCGGTCTCAGCATGAAATTCCAGCCGCGCCGTAGCATTCACGCAACTGCCGATGATGGTGTAGTCCATGCGGTCGTCACTGCCGAAATTGCCTACGGTGACATAGCCGGTATTGATGCCCATCCGCAGGTGGAAGGGCTGTTCGGCGCCGAGTTCCAGCCATTCTGCGTGCAGCTCGCCGAGACGCTTCAGCATCGCTATGGCCATGCGCACGCAAGCGCGGGCATCTTCCTTCACGCCCCGCGACTCGGGATCGCCGAAGAACACCATGATGGCGTCGCCAATATATTTATCGATGGTCGCGCCATGTTCGAGCGCGATGTTCGTCATCTCGGTGAGATAACGGTTGAGCAGATTGGTAAGCTCCTCGGACTCCAGCTTGTCCGTGGTCTCGGTAAAATTCTTTATGTCGGAAAAGAAGATCGTGAGCTTCTTCCGGCTCGACGTGATCTCGACGTTCTGGGCGCCGGTGAAGATCGAATGGTAGATTTGCGGCGAGAGGTATTTCGAGAGCTTCGTGGCGAGCGCATCGAGTGCCTTGTTCTTTTGCGCGATGAGCTCGTTGGCCGTGCGCTGCTCCTTACTCAGCGCGTTGAGCTGCTCCTCATTGCGGTCGCTCAACCGTGTCAGCCGGCGCGTGGCACGCAGCAGCTTCTGATAGTCCTTGAGCAGATCCTCGTAGAGCTTGCGGTCGACCTTGTCGGCGAAGCGGCCGTTTTCGAGCAACTCTTGCGCCGTGGCGATGACCTGCTCCTCGCCAGCAAAAAGGTCGTTGGGGGACATCAGCCCGGCATCTTCTCAAGATGGAACGTGGCAGTCTCGAGATCCTCGCCAAATTCCTCGCCAAGCTCCTGCATGGTGTCGTCTTCTTTGTCGTAGAACCAATGGACGTCGACCGCTGCGCCCTTCTTGGCGGCGGCCTCGAGCTTGTCCATCAGCATCATGACCGCCTTGGCGCTCGAGCTGTTGAGGTAGATGAGCTCGAAATCAAAACGGCAGCTTCCTTTGTCAAGCTTGCCGAGATAGGCGTCGAGCGCGTCGAAGACGGGGCGATAGAACTCGGTCACGTCCTCCGGGTAAGATTCGCCAGCGATCTTCAGGTGGTTGTTGGCAAAGTCGAAGACCACGGCCGGCGTGCGGGAGGTCGCCTCAATGTCCAGCTTATCTCGCATCAATACGGTCCTCAGATCGTCGCTTTCAGCGCAAAGAAGGAATACTCGCCATCGACGTCGGCGAAATCGAAGTCGATGGGCTGGGTGGCGCGCCTCGCGATCTCCATGAAGCCGAGACCGGCGCCCTTGCTGCCCTGCTCGGGATCGGCTCTGAGTTGCTCTTTGTAAAGAGCCTTCAACTCTTCCTTGCTCATGTTCCTAATTCGACTTAGCCGCTCCTTAAGTCGCGGGACATCGGACTGCCGGACAAGATTGCCGGCACAAACCATATAGTCGTTGCCTTCCCGGCCGATGGTGAGGATGCCGTAACGGATCTCGTTCAAGGCGCCGGCATCGGACGCAGGCGGCATTGGCTGGTGCGCCTTCTCGGCGGAATAGCGGATGATGTTCTGCATCTGCTCGACGAAGATGGCGAATACGCTGCGCAGGGTCTTGGTATCGGCGTCGTCGATGGTGAGCTTCTGCTTCAGTGCCTCGCCTACGCCGCTTAAAACCGGTTCGGTCACATAGCCGCTATAGGCGAAGATGACGCCTTGGCTATGCAACATCGACCGCAGATCCATGAGTTGGCCGGCAAGCATCGGGTCCTCCTCCTAGGCGTGCGGGATGAAGCCTAAGATGGTGAGATCATCGCGGCGGAGCTCTTCTCCCTGATAGCTCTCGAAGGCCCTGCGGAGCGACTCTTCTTGCTCACTCATGGGCGTATTCCGGAGCTTCCGCAAGAGGTCCCGAAAGCGGCGCTTGCCGAAGGAACGGCCACGGGGTCCGCCGATCTGATCGATCAGCCCGTCGGTGGTAAGGTAGAAGGAGTCCCGGGCATCGAACGGGAAGGTGTAATCGCCGAAGTTCGTCTCCGGCGGATAACGCCGGTAGCCGAGCCCTTCGCGGTCGCCTTTGATCTCGATGACGCCGTCCTGGTTGGCGCGCCACAACGAGAAGCGAGCGCCGGCAAACGTGATCAGCTGCTTTTCCGGATTGATGAAGCAGATACCGGCCTCGAGCCCGTCGTCGGTCTCGCCATGCCTCTGATCCTGGCCGAGCAGGCTCTGCACGCCTTGATGCAGCCCCGCTAGCACCTCGCTCGGCTTGTCGCTCGGGGCACTGCGCAGCATGCGATCGAGCAAGCCCCAGGCGATCAGCGTCATGAACGCGCCCGGCACGCCGTGGCCGGTGCAGTCACCGACCATGATGGCGTAGCCGTCCCTGATCGGCTGAAACCAGAAGAAATCACCGCCGACGATGTCGCGCGGCTCCCAAATGAGGAAGTGGTCGGCCGCCAGTTCCTCGAGCTCTTGGCGAGCCGGCAGGACGGCGGACTGAATGCGGCTTGCATAGCGCAGGCTCTGCAAGATGAGCTGGTTCGCCGCCGCGGCCCGCTGCTCGCTCTTCTTGACCTCGGTCAGGTCGCTATAGACGGCGACGGTGCCGCCAGTCTCGGTGCGGCGCTCGCTGACCTGAAGCCAGCGGCCGTCCGAGCGGCGTTGCAGGATCGGCTCACCGGGATTGCGGTGCTCGTCCAGGCGCTGCCTGATCCAGCCCTCCTCCCGGCCTTTGGCGTCGGCGATCAGACCGTAGGCCACCGCTTTGCGGACGATCTCCTCATAGGTGGAGCCCGGCGCGGGCGGGCCTTCGCCGGCATCGAACAGCTCGGCATATTTCTGATTGCCGAGGACGAGCCTGTCTTCGGCGTCGTAGAGCGAGAACCCTTCGGAGATCGTCTCGATGGCGTCGGTGAGGCGCTGCTCACTTTGCTGGAGCGCGGCCTGCTCCGCCGTCTTACGCGCGGTCACCTCGCTCCACGTGCCGATCACTTCGAGCGGGTTACCGTTCTGGTCCCTGACCAGGGTCTGCTCGTCGCTGACCCAGCAATAGACGCCGTCGGCCTTGCGGAACCGATATTCCGATGCGTGGCGCCCCTTCTCGAAGAGCTCATTTTGACTGGCCTCGACGGCGGGGAGATCCTCGGGATGCACGTGGGAGCGCCAGAAGTCGGGCTGGTTTAGATAATCATCAGGCGCGTAGCCGAGCACTCGCTTGATGTTGTCGCTGACGAAGGTCGGCGTGAAGCTCCCGGTCGCGGCGAAGCTGTAGACCACGGCGGGCGCACTATGGAGCATCAGATCGAAGCGTGCCCGCGCGGCACTCTCGGCCTGCTCGGCGGCTTTCCGCGCGGTGACGTTGCTCCATGAGCCGACGATCTCAGTGGGCTCACCCTTCTCATCACGCAAGAGGTACTGGTCGTCGCTGACCCAGATGTACGTGCCATTCCGTTTGCGGAATCGATACTCGGCGACGTGGCGCCCCTTCTCGAACAGCTTGCCCTGCTCAGCCTCGACGGCGGCGAGGTCCTCGGGGTGCACGTGAGACCGCCAGAAGTCGGCGTGCTCCAAGTATTTCTCAGGGCAATAGCCGAGCAGCCGCTTGATGTTCTCGCTGATGAAAGTCGGCGCGTAGTCGTCCCGTGCCTTGAAGCTGTAGATCACCGATGGCGCGGTCTCCAGCAAGACGGAAAGACGCGCCCGCGCGGCATCCTCCGCTTCCTCGGCGGCTTTCCGCGCGCTGATGTCGCTCCATGATCCGACGACCTCAAGGGGAGCCCCCTTCTCGTCGCGGATGAGATGCTGCTCGTCGCTGACCCAGCAATAGGAGCCGTCCTTACGGCGAAAGCGATATTCGAGAGACTGGGCGCCGACATCGAAGAGGTCGCTCACTTCGGCGTCGACCCGTGCCAGGTCGTCCGAATGTACGTGCTCACGCCAGAAGTTTGGATTGTCGAGATACTCAATCGGCGCATAGCCGAACAGGCGCTCAATATTGTCACTGACGAAAGTCGGCGCGAAGTCGTCCCGCGCCTTGAAGCTGTAGATCACGGCCGGCGAGGCCGTCAGAAGCCGTGCAGTGCGCTCTTGGGCCGAGGCTTCCACTTTCTTGCCGCGGGCCCGGGCCGCCTCGTCCAACGCCTGCTCGATGATGGCGGCGACTTCGCCCGGGTCGGCGTCCGCCCGCAACAGCTTCGTCAGCGACGCCGCGGCGTTTGCTGCATAGTCCTTCGAAATACCCATCGTCCCGTCTCAGTCCACGTCAACTCACCCGTGGAAGGGCTGGATTCGTTCGGCAAAATACACCGAATTTCCGCCGAGTCCGGAGCATGTTTCATGAAATCGCGGCAAGGTTACCGGGGTCGCCCAAGCGACGTGACGTTGCCAGCGTGCCCCGCTGACTTAGCGCAGCAAGTCTGTTGCTGCCGTCACAAGTCCCGCAGCTCCGAGGGAAATCGATTCAATCCCGCAGGGAGTTGCCCCTATTGGGGCGTCTCGGAAGCAGGCGCTTCCGTGGAAGGCGTTGACGCCGGCATAGTTGCCGGCGCCTCTGCTGTCTTACCAATCACACAGTTGAGCCACGGGCTGAAATCGCCCCATTCGCAATTGTGTCGCTTGGTCTGGACCACGGCGAAAATAGCCACGATGATGATGAGAAGAAGAATAATTCGCATGCGGGCACCCTCCCTGTTGGCGCCGGCGTAACCTATACGAACGGAGCCAAAACAAAAAGAGCAGGCTTCGCACCGCTGCAGGTCATTCCTCATCCGCGCGTTTCCGAACCGCAGTTCCTGTTCTGCCTGCGGTGTCATGATATGCGCAACTTTGATCAGGCGACCTATGTTGTGGGTGGATGCCTCACACCTCTGACGATGTGACATCCTCCCTGTGGTGCAGTGCTTATAATCCAGCGCGAACGCACTCTCGTATCAGACCTGCGCTACCCGCGGTGGATTGAGACTGCGTGGCCACACCTGTCGTCTTCTACAGCAAACGTCCCTTGACCTCCCAACCTAGTAGTTGGTAGGTTACCTAGATGATTGCGGACACGAGAGAGCGCCTCCTGAGCGAGGCAGAAACGCTGATTCGGACGCGCGGATACGCCGCCTTCAGCTATGCCGACCTCTCCGAGCGAGTGGGGATTCGCAAGGCAAGCATCCACCACCACTTCCCGACGAAAGCGGAGCTTGGCGGGGCGCTTATTGATGGTTACCTCATCAAGTTCGAGAACGCTCTCCAGAGCGTCCTTGATGACGAAAAGTCGGCCAGCAAGAGACTACAAAGATATGCCGACTTTTTCATCGGGAGCATGAACGAAGGCATGTTGCCACTTTGCGGCGCCCTGTCGGCGGAGAAATCAGTTCTTCCCAAGCCAATGCAAGAGCGCGTTCGCTATTTCTTCAAGCTCCATCTCAAGTGGCTCGAAGGTGTGGTGCGCGCAGGTATTGCTGCAAAAGAGCTCCGTCGAGACCTCGATGAGAAACGTGCCGCAACGCTCATCCTAAGCACACTGGAGGGAGCAAGCCTGGTCGCGTGGGCAATCGACGACGCAAGCGTGATTAAGCGCTCGACCCAGGAAGTTGTTGCCGGTCTCTTGCGCAGGCACAAGCGCGTTGAAGAGGTCTGAGTCCAGATCAAAGTGGGAAGTCACCGAAGGAATTACACTTAACCACATGTGCACGCCCAACCTCATATCGCGAAAGACCTTTTTGAAGGCCGGTCTGGCGCTCGCGGCCATCCCGCTCCTCCCTCATGCCCCGGCCTACGCTGCGCCCGCGGACGTTTCCGAGATCGCGCCCGGCGTCTACGTGCATCAGGGGCGCTACGAGGTGCAGTCGCCGGAAAATCGCGGCGACATGTCTAATGCCAGCTTCGTAGTGGGCGACGAGGCCGTGGCCGTGATCGACACCTCGGGCAGCGAGGTGATGGGCGAGGAACTGCGCGAGGCCATCCGCGCCGTCACCAACAAGCCGATCAAATACGTAATCAATACGCATATGCATCCCGATCACGTCTTCGGCAACGCCGCCTTCAAGCAGGACAACCCGACCTATGTCGGCCATTACAAACTCGCCCGGGCGCTCGGCACCCGCGCCGAAAGCTACATCACCGCCAGCAAGGAGATGATGGGCGAGAAGGCGTTCGCAGGCAGCGAGATCGTCCTGCCCACGATGGGCATAAAGGAGCCGACGACGCTCGATCTTGGCGACCGCAAGCTGCTGCTCGAGCCGATGCCAACCGCCCATACCGACAACGATTTGATCATCACCGACCTCAAAACCAACACGCTGTTCCTCGGCGACCTGCTCTTCTCGCAGCACATCCCGACCATCGACGGCTCGATCAAGGGGTGGCTCGCGGTGCTCGACGAGCTGAGCAAGCGGAAGGCGGACCGCGTCGTGCCCGGCCATGGCCCAGCAAGCATGGAATTTCCCCAGGCCCTCGGGCCCGAACGGCGCTATCTCACCACGGTCGAGAAGGATGTCCGCCAGGACATCGCCGAAGGAAAGACCCTCTCAGAAGCGACGAAAACCGCGGGATTTTCCGAAAAGGGAAAGTGGAAACTGTTTGATCAGTACCATGTCCGCAATGTCACGGCGGCATTCGCGGAACTCGAATGGGAATGATATACTTTTGCCCAACCAGCCATGAGGAGCCCGGCGTGATGCCCCATCCTATGAAGATCTTTGTCCGAAGCTGCGGCCTGGCGGCGATTGCCGCCGTAATGCTCGTTCTGGCCATGCCCGGCGCTTACGCCGAGGAAGATATGTGGCCGATTCTGAAAAAGCAGGCCTTCGGCGACCGCCCCATCAAGGAAGACGGCATGGTCGTGCTCGAGGCGCCGCAAAAGGTCGAGGACGCGGCTCTAGTGCCCTTGACCGTGCGGGTTCCGCCCGAGGTGAAGGGCAAGCTCAAATCGCTGACGCTGTTCATCGACAACAACCCCGACCCGAAGGTTGCCACCCTCACCTTCGGTCCGGCGCAGGGCACCGGCGGCGAGCGCAGCTTCGCAACGCGGGTCCGCGTCGACAACTTCTCCCATGCACGCGCGGTGCTCGAGACAGAGGACGGCAGTCTGCACATGGCGACGAAGTTCCTGGCCGCAGCCGGCGGCTGCGCCGCCATGCAGGCAAAGGATCCCGATGCCGACACGGCCGACATTGGCAAGACGATCGTCAGGGTGTTTCCGCCAGCGCTTGAGTCCAACCCGATCTGGTCCGGTCAGGTGATGGTCAAGCATCCCAACGAGAACGGCATGCAGCTCGATATCAACACGGCCAAGTTCATCCCGGCGCGCTACGTCAAGACAGTAACCGTGAAGCGCGACGGCGAGCTCGTGTTCAAGCTGGATGGCACATTTTCGATCTCCACCAACCCGAATTTCCGCTTCACCTTCGGTAAGGGCAAAGAGAACAATCTCAACGTGGTGATCGTCGACACCGACGGCGCGGTGTTCAAGGGCCAGACCCAGCCGAAAGGGTCGTGAGGCGAGGTCAGAGCCTGACGCGCTATTCCTTTGAGGACTCCGGCGAGTTCTCGGCGTCCTGCTTGCTGCTGTAGTAGATTTGCGCCTTGAGGAGAAAATCCTCGGGCCGCTTGAGGAACAGCTTTTTCGCCGTCTCGTTGCCGAAGCAATAGGTCTTGCCCTTGTAGACGGTGTTGACCGAGCAATCGGTGTGGACGTCCTTGCCGAGCGCAAGGCCCATTACACACTCGCCGCCAAACTCTCCGTCCGCGGTGTCAGCCGCGAGGGCGGCACTCGACCCCAAGCCGAGCATTGCGGTCAGGGTCATCACATAGAGGCTTGAGAATCTCGACATCGGAATTTCCACGTCCCTGGAAGGGTTGGTGGGCGCACAAGGACTCGAACCTTGGACCCGCTGATTAAGAGTCAGCTGCTCTACCACCTGAGCTATGCGCCCGAGAATGCCGCCCCTTTGAGGGAGGCGCACCCGGCCCGGGTTTCTTGAGAACCCGAGGGTGCTCCCCTTAGCATTGCCCCGGTTGGCCTGTCCAGTTTGCCTTTCCTCTAAATGGCTTGCCGGGCGGCCTACCACAAGGTCCTCGTCTCCTCGGGCCTAAAGACGACCCTGCGGTTGACATGGGCGTTCAGCACGAAGCCGAGGCCCACGATCATGGTCAGCATCGAGGTGCCGCCATAGGAGACCAGCGGCAACGGCACGCCGACCACCGGCACCAGCCCCGTCACCATGGCGACGTTGATGAACACATAGGTGAAAAGGGTCAGCCCCATGCCGGCCGCGACGAGCCTGGCGAAGATGCTGCGGCATCTCAGCGCCATATAGGTGATGAACAGCAGCGCGAGAAGATAGAGCGCGAGTAGTCCGACCGCGCCGATAAAGCCCATCTCCTCGGCAAACATGGTGAAGATGAAGTCGGTATGCTTTTCGGGCAGGAAATTGAGCTGGGCTTGGGTGCCTTGCATGAAGCCCTTGCCGGTCAGCCCGCCCGAACCGATGGCGATCTTCGACTGGAGGATGTGGTAGCCAGAGCCCAGCGGATCGCGCTCGGGGTCGATGAAGGTCAGGATCCGCTCGCGCTGATAGTCGTGCAGCGCCTCCCACGCGTGCGGCAGCGCCACGATGACGGCGGCGATGCCGGCTGCGAAGTAGAAATAGCTCACGCCGGCGAGAAACATGAGTCCACCACCGATCACCGCGAACAGCATGGCGGTGCCGAGATCCGGTTGGGCCAGGGCCAACAGGGTCGGCAAGCCAATCATCAGAGCAGGCGGCACAAGCGCGTCCGGGCGCCAGATCTTCTCCGGCGGCAGCCATTGGTAGTAGCGGGCAAGGGCGAGGACGAGCGCCATCTTCATCATCTCGGACGGCTGGAAGCTGAACTCGCCGTAGCCGAGCCAGCGCGTGGCGCCGCCGCTTTCGACGCCGATGAGCGGGACGAGGATCATCAGGACGAGCGCCACGAGATAAAGCGGAAAGGCGGCGCGCAGCCACCAGCGAATGTCGGAGAAAGCCACGGCGAACAGCAGCGCTAACCCGAAGCAGAAGCGGACGATCTGCCGGCTGGCCCAAGGGTCGAGCGACCCTCCGGCCACCGAATAGAGCGCCGCGGCGCCCACCAGCGCGATAGCGACGATGAGCGCGATGAACGGCCAGTTGATCAGCCAGAGCTTTTTTCTCAGATCGAGCTTCGGCGCGGGGACTTCAGCGAAGAGCATCTTCATCGCGCCGACCCGATCACCGCGAGCGCTCCCGGCGCCGCGCCCTCATTATTGGCGACGAAGGCCGGGCGTCCCGCGGGATCGCGCAGCAAGGCTTCCGTCATGACGTCGCGGACCACGGGCGCTGCGGCATGCGAGCCGCCACCGCCGTGCTCGACGACACACGCTGCCGCGTAGCGCGGAGCATGCGCCGGGGCAAAGGCAATGAACAAAGCGTGGGTCTTCGCCTCCCAGCCCTTGAGCTTATGCGCGTAGCGCGAGCTAACGACCTGGGAGGTTCCGGTCTTGCCGCACATTTGCACGCCTGGAATCTTCAAGGCCGAACGGCCGGCTGTGCCGTGTGGCTCATTCACCACGCCGAACATGCCGTTCCGCACGATCTCGAGATACGCCGGATCGAAGTTGAGCTGGGGAAAAGAGTCGATCGGATCGTTGGCGGACATGACGAGCTTCGGCAGCACCGCCCGCCCGGTGGCCACGCGCGAGACCATCACCGCGAGTTGCAGCGGGGTAGCCAGCACGAAGCCCTGCCCGATGCCGGCGATCACCGTCTCGCCCGGATACCAAGGCTGGAACAGTGCTGCGCGTTTCCAGGCCGTGTCGGGAATGAGGCCCGGTTTCTCGCCCTGGAGACCGCAGTCATAGGTCCGCCCCATGCCGAGCTCGCGCGCTGTCGCCGCCAGATGCTCGATGCCGGTGCGCTTCGCCGTCTCGTAGAAATAGACGTCGCAAGACTGCTTGATCGCCTCGTGGGTGTTGATGCCCGGGCCATGTGCTTTCCAGCAGCGGAAGCGCGCGCGCCCAAGCGCATAGACGCCAGGGCAACGCATGGTCTCTTCGGAGTCGATGACGCCGGCCGAAAGACCGGCGAGCGCGGTGACCACCTTGAACGTCGAGCCCGGCGGGTACTGCCCGCGGATGGCCCGGTTGTGGAGCGGGTGGTCGCGGGCCTTGGCCAACTCCTTCCATTGTTCGGGATCCGGATTGAAGGCAATCAGATTAGGGTCGAAGGCGGGCGTGGAGGCCATGGCCAGTATGCCGCCCGTTGCCACGTCCATCAGGACGACCGACGCCACGCGATGCTCCTTGATGCGGTCGAGCGCCACGGTTTGCAGATGGTGGTCGATGGTGAGCACGAGGTCCCTGCCCCGCGTGCTCGGCTTCGAGCCAAGCTCGCGGACCACGCGGCCATGCACGTCCACCTCGTATTTGATGGTGCCCGGGCTCCCCCGGAGCTCCTTGTCGAAGGACTTCTCGACGCCAGTGATTCCGGTGCGGAACCCCGGAAGCCGCATGACCGGGGCGAGGTCGACCTCGGCCTTGCCGGCCATGCCCACATAGCCGACGACGTGGGACATGGGCCGCGCATGATTGTAATGGCGATAGCCCGACCGGTCCGTCCGCATGCCGGGGATTTGCGGGGCGAGAATGTTGAGCAGCGCAAACTGGCGCCAGGACAATCCTTCGGCGACGAGCACGGGATAGTAACCGCTCTGACGCCGCGCGGCGCGCAAGACGCGGTCGCGCGTGGCCGCCGAGATCGGGACAATCTTGGAGAGCGAATTCAGCGTGCCCGGCAAGCTCTTGCAGAAAGCCGGCAACACGAGGAGGCGAAGATTCTCTTTGTTCTCGGCGATGACCGCGCCGAAGCGATCGTAAATGGAGCCGCGGGCGGGCGCCACGAGCTGCACCGTCATGCGGTTCTCGTCGGACAGCAGGCGATATTCGGACGAGTCGAGAATCTGTAGCTGGTGCAAGCGCCAGCCGAGCAGCCCGAACAGTCCTGCTTGGCCGGCGCCGACCAAAAGCGCGCGGCGCGAGAAGCGGTACCGCTGCCGGCGCGCGTAGTCGGGCTTCTTCTTCCCCCCGTAGTCTAGCGGCGGCTTCTTCCTCATGAGCCGCCCCGGAAGATTGCATTCCGCTCTGGCCCCAAGCGTCCGTGCCGGACCCAGAGCAGGCCGTGCAACACCACAGGGAACAGCACGATCGAGGTCAGCGCGCCGAAAGCGATCGGCCACCAGTCGATCCAGCGGAAGTAATAGGCTGAGGCGAGCAGCCAGCCGAACCCCGCCAGCACGCTGACGAGCGCGCTCCAGATGAGCCAATGGAGCGCAAAATCACTGCTTTCGCGGAGCGAGCCTGCGCGGCCGCCGACAGTGGCGCCGATCAGGCACATGAGCGCCCAATAACCGAGCGGCCCCCCACTCATGAGGTCGGCAAGAAGTCCGAGACCCACCGCGCCGGCAGGCGGCAGCGCCGCGCCGGGAATGGTGCGCCAGCAAAACACCATCATCACGACGACAAGCGGCAGAATGAACGTCGCATCGGCTGGCAAACCCCACGGCACCGCGGTGGCAATCACCGCAAACAATACAGACAAGGCCGGAAGGAACTTGGTCATCGCTCTGCCTGCGCCTGCCCCCCAACGCTTGGAAGGGCGCCCGCCGCGCCGACATGCTCCATCATCGCCGCAATGGGCAGAGACGTACTCGCCGTTGTCGCGCTTTCCGCCTTTTCCGTGGGTGGCGCCGACAGAGCAACCGGACCGGGCGCCACTTGCGGATCGGCACGCTGCAAGGCAGGCGTATCGAAGAACAGCACGCTCACCGCATCGAGCGAATTCAGCTCCGCAAAGGGGCGCACCTTGAACGCCCCCGGGGTGCCGGTCACCACACCGACCCGCAAGCCCCGCGGCAGCACGCCATCGCTGCCGGAGGTGTAAACCTCATCGCCCGGGTACGGTTTGGCGTCGTCGGGAAGAAAATCGAGTTGGAGTTCGGCGCTGTTATCGCCGGAGGCGAGACCGCGCACGCCTGCGGGCCCCACCAGGACAGGAATGCGGCTGTTCAGATCGTTGAGGAGAAGCACGCGGGCGAAGGACTCACCGGCATCGACGGTGCGTCCCACCAGACCATCACCGTTGATGACGGCGTAGCCGATGTGCACGCCATCCTTCCGGCCGAGATTGATGAGGGCGCTGCGCACGAACGGGCCCCGGGCGTCGGCGATGACGCGGCCCGTGGCGAAGACGAGACCGGGCTCCTCCACCGCATTCAGCAGCGAACGCAGATGAGCGACCTTCCGCTCGAGCAGCTTGGTCTGCCATTCCCACTGCTTGAGGTTCTCGTTCTCCTTCTTGAGGCGATCGACCTCATCGAAGGCGGCCGCATAAAGCTGCACCCGCTCAGCGGCGCGGCGCGCTTCGATAGCTGGTATGGACGCGACCTCAAGCAAGGGGGCGGTGAGATCGACCAGCCCATCGCGTGCGTCGGCGATGGCGCCATGACCGATACGGCTCAAGACGAGGAGGACGGCGCAGAGGAAGTAGAGACCAAAACTGAGTAGCTCGACCGGTGCCCGCCATGAGGGCCGGTGCCTACGAAATAACGGTGAACCGCGCTCGCGCATTGCGTTCACTCAGGGAACGCCATGACGGCGTTCTGCCTCCCTTCGTCGCAGGGCTGCCGTTGCCGACAGCCTGTCTTCTTACTGCCCCCTAGGGCTTGATCAGCAGATCGGCGATCTCATCCAGCCGCTCCAGGGCCATCCCGGTCCCCCGGACCACGCAGCGCAGCGGATCTTCGGCGATCTTGAACTTCACTCCTGTTTCCTGTTGCAGCCTCACATCGAGCTTTTCGAGAAGCGCGCCACCACCGGTCAGATAGATGCCGGCGTCGCAGATATCGGCTGTGAGCTCGGGCGGCACATCGGCCAGCGCCTGCCGGATGCCGCCGACGATCTGTTGGATAGGCAAAGTCAACGCATCGGCGATCTCGTGCGGGCCGAGTGTGATCTCGGTGGGGAAGCCGCGCTGCAGATCGCGCCCCTTGATCTGGATGGCAACGTGGGTGCCGTTCGCCTTGGCGACAGCAGAGCCCGCCTCTTTCTTGATTGCCTCGGCGTTGGTGGCGCCGATGAGAAGATGATGCTTGAAGCGCGCGTAGTTGACGATCGCCTCGTCCATGGAATTGCCGGCCGTGCGGATCGACTTCGAGTAGATGACGCTGCCCATCGACATCACGGCGATGTCTGTCGTTCCGCCACCGATATCGACGACCATGGAGCCACGCGGCTCTTTGATAGGAAGACCAGCGCCGATCGCCGCCGCCACCGGCTCCTCGATGAGATAGACGCGCTTCGCGCCTGCGGAGAGCCCCGCTTCGTGCACGGCACGGCGCTCGACCGAGGTGGCGCTCGCCGGCACGCAAATCATGATGCGCGGGCTGCCGAACAACCGCCGCTTGTTCACGCGGCGGATGAAGTATTTGATCATTTCCTCCGCTGCGTTGAAATCGGCGATCACACCGTCGCGCAACGGCTGGACTGTCTCGATCTTGCTCGGGGTTCTCCCCAGCATGGTTTTGGCCTCATGGCCGGCGGCGATCACCTTCCGGTCATCACCCCGCTGCTCGATGGCGACCACGGACGGCTCGTCGAGAACGATCCCCCGTCCCGGCACGAAAACGACCGTGTTCGCCGTGCCAAGGTCGATGGCCATGTCTGCCGAGACAGAGCCCAAGACCCGCGAGAACATGCACCCGCCCCAATCGGCTCACCGCATCACGGGAGCCCTTAACGCTACCGACACTTGCGCGAGGCAGAAAATATGGCCGTTCAAAGGGTTCGGCCCCCGCCGAGCGCAAAGCTATGTTGCGTCAAATCGCGGTGACGAGCAATGCGTGATACGCCGGTTTTAAGAAAACTCTTCGCTTGACGCGCTCGCCACGCCCTGCATTGAGCGTTGAGGCGCCGAACAGGTGCGCGCGACGAGGCTCTTTCCGTATGAGCCGTTTAGTGCGGCTCGCTAAGACGCCAGCAGAGAGTCGCTCCGCCCAAGAAGCCCGCATCGACCCACAAGACGTTGCGGCGGACGGGTTGAACCCGACCGCCGCGGTCTTCTTTGCCATATTTAGGCAGATGCCCATGACATAGGCATTACGGAAAGCCTACGAGGCGAGCATCGTCTCCGGCTTGCGCCGCGCGCCGCGCGCCAAGAGCTTGTTCAGCGCGCTGACATAGGCTCTGGCGGAGGCAACCATGGTGTCGGTGTCGGAGCCCCTGCCCGTGGCGATCTTGCCGTCGGCCTCGAGCCGCACCATGACCTCGGCCTGGGCATCGGTCCCCTCGGTCACCGCGCTCACCTGATAGAGCGCCAGACGCGCCTCGTGCGGCACCAAGGACCGGATCGCCTGGAACGTCGCGTCCACCGGGCCATCGCCAACCGCCTCGAACGTGTGCTGCTTGCCGTCCACATCGAGGGTGATGGTCGCCTTTTGCGGACCCCCCGTGCCGGCGATTACGGTCAACGCCACCACCTTGATACGATCGTGGGCGGATGCGATTTCCTGGTCGACCAGGGCCTCGATATCCTCGTCATAGACGTGCTTCTTGACGTCGGCCAACGCCTTGAAGCGCACAAAGGCATCCTCGAAGGCATTGCCGCCCAGCTCGTAGCCGAGCTCCTTCAGCTTCTCGCGGAAGGCGTGACGCCCGGAATGCTTGCCCATCACCAGCGAGGACTCTTTCAGGCCGACGCTTTCCGGCGTCATGATCTCGAAGGTCCCGGCATGCTTCAGCACGCCGTCCTGGTGGATGCCGCTCTCATGGGCAAAGGCGTTCCGGCCGACGATGGCCTTGTTGTACTGCACCGGAAAGGCCGTCACCCGAGAGACGAGCTTGGAGGCCCGAGTCAGCATGGTGGTGTCGACGCCAGTCCACACCTTCATGGCGTCGGAACGCGTGTGAATCGCCATGACGATCTCTTCCAGCGCCGCGTTGCCGGCGCGCTCGCCAAGGCCGTTGACGGCGCATTCCACCTGGCGCGCGCCCGCGACCACCCCCGACAGGGAGTTCGCCACCGCCAGGCCCAGATCGTTGTGGCAGTGGGTGGAGAACACGATCTCGTCGGCGCCGGGGACACGCTCCAGCAGCATGCGGATGAGCCCCGCGAACTCGTCAGGCGTGGCATAGCCCACCGTATCGGGGATATTGACGGTGGTGGCCCCGGCCTTGATGGCCGCCTCCACGCAGCGGCACAGGAAATCGGCCTCGGTGCGGGTCGCGTCCATGGCCGACCACTCGACGTCATCCGTATGGCCGCGCGCGCGGGCGACCGACGCGGTGACCCGCTCCAGCACCTCCGCCTCCTCGATGCCCATCTGATATCTGCGATGGAGCGGCGAGGTGCCGATGAAGGTGTGGATCCGGCCGCGCTTGGCCGGCTTGATGGCCTCGGCGCAAGAGTCGATGTCCTTCGTCTGCGCCCTGGCCAGGCCGCAAATCACCGCGTTCTGCGCCCGGCGGGCGATCTCCTGCACGCTCTCGAAATCGCCTTGGGAGGCGATGGGGAAGCCCGCCTCGATCACATCGACGCCCATCTCGTCGAGGAGCTCGGCCACCTCCAGCTTCTCGTCGAAGGTCATGGTGGCGCCGGGGCATTGCTCCCCGTCGCGCAAGGTGGTGTCGAAGATGACCACGCGGTCCTTGTCGGAACGCGCTTCCGTCTTCTGGCTCTTTTTCTCGGATTCCATAATGCTCGTCCTTAAACCTTTGGCCTCAGTCTAACATGACTGGCGCGGCGCTTGAATTTCGTGGGTTTGTCTTGCCATCCCCTGAACGCCCGCCTCGGCCAAGGCCAAGACTGCCGGAGCTCAGGGGCGTCTAAGGAGGAGTTTGAGGGTGAGCGCGCGTGCGGAGGCCGCCAGCGGAAAACCGCCGGTCTTCAGCCAATTCTGTCCGTCAAAGCGCTGCATTCGTCACTCTTCGCGGCGGGTCTCGACCCTCGCCGTGCCCGGAAAATAATGTGAACGCCCCAGAAGAGCAAGGGCAAGCCTCCCGCGACGCGTCATGCATCCGGGTTTGGTGAACTCTCCCCCTCATAGCCGAGGGGGATGGCGCGCCGAGAGACGCAAATCCTAATGGCTCGTGCCTTACGGCACGCGTGCGCCTTCCGGCGCGCCAATCGCGGCGGTTACGACGCCGGGCCCCGCTTTTCTTTGTTCTTGGCGCTATCGGCCTCTGGCCTACTTGAGCGCAAGAACACGTCTCAGCCAGCTTCTGGCGGGGGCTCCTAGTAGCCCCGGGGGGTGGCTCCGGCGCCGCCCGGAGGCCTCATTGCGAGAGAAGCCCGCAGGCGCCGCACCCCGCCCCGCGATCAAGACGCCTCTAGAGCGCGCCCCTCAAACGGACGAGGTCACGAGATGATACGGCAGGTTTGAAGCCCGGGGACAAGCCCCCATCCGACGTCATTCCGGCGCAAGCCGGAATCCAGAAGAACCTGTGCCGTGCTTGCAGCACTGGACCCCGGCTTTCGCCGGGGTGACGCGGGCCGCTCAGTGGGGGTGGCTGAAGCTCCCGTGCCGTGCCGCCCAGGTCAGAGCGGCGAACTCCGTGTGGGTCATATGCACCACGGTGGCGTGATCGCCGCCTTCGAAATAGATCTCCGGCTGGGCGTCGATATCGTCGTCGACCACCAGGTCGAGCCCGTAGCACTCGCCGATCGCGGGAACCGCGCCGCGGGCACAATCCTCGAACAGGTCGATGATCTCACGCTCGCTGGCCAACTCGACATCGTCCCCGAGTTGCCGCTTGAGATCGGCCACACGGATATGATGCGAGGCCGGGAGCACGGCCAGGGCGTAGCCTTGCTCGTCGCGCAGCAAGACCGCCTTGGCCAGGTAGCTGCCCGGAATGTGGCAGGCCTGCGCGGTCCTGAGCGCACTTTGCGTGGGCTCGTGGGCCAGCAGGTCATAGGCGACGTTCTTAGTGGCGAGATATTTCGCAAGTGTGGGGGCTAGGGCCATGACGAACCTCCTTCGCGATCGCATGCATCGCAAAGCGTGAGATCCCCCCGCTAACGCTCACGCCAGCGGCATCGACCCTCAACGGCAGAATACACCCTTTGGTTCCCGTGCCACAATATGATCTTGGGCGTGCCGCTTTGACGCCCCGGACCGCCTGTCAGGCCAGGGCCGTGTCCACGAATTCGATCAGGGACACCACCTTGCCGTCCGCCATCTCGACGAAGGCGGCGATCTCGGTGGTCACGGTTTGGCCCGTGGTCATGACGTGGACCGTGGCCCGCCAGCGGACGGCGGCCTTGTCGCCGTCGACAAGCAAGTCGAGAATCTTGACATCGCTCAAGCTGAACGTGTCGACGATAGTCCGCATGAGGGACATGACCGTCTCGTGCCCCTCGGCGAGTGACGCCAGCATGCTGTACTCGGGCGATCCGGCGATCTGGAAGGTGGCGTCCTCGGCGAAGAGTTGCGACAGCGCGTCGATATCTCCGTCCACCCGCGTCTCGTAGAGCTTTCTGACGAGCGTCTCGATCTCGTTGCGGTTCATTACGCGTCCCCTACTCCGTATCGGTGCGGCGGCGGCCCTGATCGGTGCGGCGCCGATGCGGCGGTCGGTCTGATTTGCGCTTGGCTGCGGCGGGCTTCTTCGCGGGCGCGGGCTCTGCCGCAGCCAAATCGCCGTCGGGCAATACCACGAAGATCAACACCGCGAGCGCCGTGACGTAAAAGCGGAAGGCTGCCTCCTGGCCGTTCCAGGTTTGCGATTGCCACATGGCGAACCACTCGCCAGCGATCACCATGAAGCCGAGGAACCATACGAGGAACGCGGCGAGCGCGCCGGCAACCACGAGTCCTTTGGCCTTGTCGAACACCGCGCCCGGCGCGGCACGGACCTGCCACAACCGGATAGCCCCGGCGAGAAACAGGATGCCCGTGATCGCCTCGGCGGCGATGATCAGCCCGTAACAGAGATGCCACAGCGCAGGGCTGGTGATCGACCGGTACATCAGGGCGTTGCCTGGGAAGGTCGTGTCCATGCTCATCACGTGCTGCACGAAGAGGTAGTTCGTGCCGTAGTCGGTGATGTTGCCGAAGACGACGAGCAGGCAGAACGCCGCGAGGCAGGCGCTCATCACGATCTTGGCGTAGCGGGTGATGAGCATGAACGGCAGTCTCCATAAGTCGCTTGGAATGGAACGCCGAACCAGACAGATCAACGAGGCAGATTACTCGGAGAGCCGAGCCAGCGCTCCCTGACAATCCGGCGTCAGCGCAGCCTTATGGCCGAACAGACAGCGGAGATTGCGCCCTTCACCAAAAGGCACGTCGGCGCAATAAGTCTCCAGGTCCTGATGGCAATTGCGCAGAACCATGATTTTCTTGCGCGGCGGGAGGAACCCGATGATGGGCGGCTCTTCCGCTGGTGCAGCCGCCGGCGCGGGGCTTGGCGCCTTTGCCGGCTCCGCTGGCGCCTCCGCTTTGGCGTGCTTTGCCGGGGGCTCTGATGCCGCCTTAGAGGGCATCGCAGGCGCGCTCTTGGGCGCCGCGGCAGGGGGTGTGGCTTTGGCCTCTGACGCCGGCGCCGGAGAGGGAGTTTCCGTCGCGGCCGGCGCAGCCGGTTTTGCTGCGGCGGCAGGCGGCGGTGCCGGCACGGTCTTGGGCTTCGCGACAGCCGGAGTGGCCGCCGGCGGCGGAGCCGGGATGGCGGCCTTCACCGCCTGCTGACAGCCGGACGAGAGCTTCGACATGTGCTCCTTGAGGCACTGGAACGCCTTGGTGCCCTTGGGCACGCCCCAGCAATTCGACATGTAGTCTGAGCGGCAATTCGATTTGATCGCCGAGAGCTGAGCGGCGGTCGGATTTGCCGCGGCCGGATCGGCGGTGCCGAGCAGTGCCAGCAGCGAGAGGCACAACGCCGACACAAAGGCCGAAGCCAAGATTCGCATGCGGTCCCCCGAAGCTAAAGCCGTCAGTTCTTAGACTTGTCCACCATCTTACGCTCGGCGATCCACGGCATCATGTCACGAAGCCGTTTGCCCACAACCTCCATGTCGTGGTTGTCGCACTTGGCGCGCATCGCCTTGAAGCTCGGCTGGTTGATGCGGTTCTCGAGCATCCAGTCCTTGACGAACTTGCCGGTCTGAATGTCGTTCAGCACCTCTTTCATGGCGGCCTTGCTCTGCTCGTTCACCACGCGGGGGCCCGAGACATACTCGCCATACTCGGCCGTGTTGGAGACCGAGTAGTTCATGTTGGCGATGCCGCCCTCGTAGATGAGGTCGACGATCAGCTTCACCTCGTGAACGCACTCGAAATAGGCCATCTCGGGCGCATAGCCGGCCTCGACCAGGGTCTCGTAGCCATTGCGCATCAGCTCGACGAGGCCGCCGCACAAGACGGACTGCTCGCCGAAGAGATCGGTCTCGCATTCCTCGCGGAACGTGGTCTCGATGATGCCGGCGCGGCCGCCGCCGATGGCCGCGGCATAGGACAGCGTCAGGTCGTGGGCGTTGCCCGTGGCGTCCTGGGCGATGGCCATGAGACAGGGCACGCCGGCGCCGCGCTGATACTCGGCGCGGACGGTGTGGCCAGGGCCCTTCGGCGCCACCATGCAGACATCCATGTCGGGACGCGGCTCGATGAGGTTGAAATGGATGTTGAGCCCGTGGGCGAAGAACAGCGCCGAGCCGTCCTTCATGTTGGGCTTGAGATCGTTTTCCCAGATGCCGGCCTGGAGCTCATCAGGGGTGAGCATCATCACCACGTCGGCCCATTTTGCGGCATCGGCCACGGACATGACCTTCAGCCCTGCCCCTTCCGCCTTGGCCGCAGAACTGGAGCCGGAACGCAGCCCCACGGCCACTTCGGAGACGCCGGACTCCTTCAGGTTCAGCGCGTGCGCGTGCCCCTGGCTGCCATAGCCGATGATGGCAACCTTCTTACCCTTGATCAGATTGAGATCGGCATCCCGATCGTAATAGACACGCATACCTCTTCCCCTAGTCCTCTAAATCCAACATGACGGTTTCGGCCTGGGTTTTGCCGTCCGGGCCGCGAAAAGACAAGTGGCCGCTCACATCTGCCCCGCGCCGCGGGCGATCGCCGCGAGCCCCGTGCGGCAGACCTCAACGAGACCCAGCGGTTGCATCACCCCGATGAACTGCTCGATCCTCGACTGCTTGCCGGTAATCAGGAAGATGAAGTGCTCCGGCGAGGCGTCCAGGATCTCAGCCTCGTAGGCTTCGGCCAGGCGTAGAGCCTCGGAACGCTTCTCGCCGGTCCCCACCACCTTGACCATGGCGAGCTCGCGCTCGAGGGGGTCGCCGAGCACGGTGAGGTCGGTGACGGTGTGGATCGGCACCAGCCGGTCGAGCTGGTTCTTGATCTGCTCGATGACCATGGGCGTGCCGGTGGTGACGATGGTGATACGCGAGATATGGGCCTCGTGCTCGGTCTCCGAAACGGTCAGCGACTCGATGTTGTAGCCCCGTCCCGAGAACAGGCCGATGACGCGCGCGAGCACGCCGGGCTCGTTGTCCACGAGCACGCTCATGGTGTGCGTCTCAGGCTTCTCTTCGATCTTATCCAGCGAATAGGCCGAGCCAGGCTGGGTCATCACGTCTTTCTCTCTCAACACTGCGTGGAGGGTTTAACACCGAGGAAGGTGCGCGCGTCTCGCGCTACACC
>Ga0307446_1000083_pt1 | contig 26042 bp, 15 predicted proteins | sample SalMarSW160320MG_FD_202141 | JGI IMG/M metagenome (GOLD analysis project Ga0307446, IMG submission 202141) | Salt marsh sediment microbial communities from the Plum Island Ecosystem LTER, Massachusetts, United States - SW1603-20 | ecosystem: Environmental > Aquatic > Marine > Intertidal zone >... | reverse complement strand
GGGAATTCTCATAGCTGTAAGCTCTGCGGATTCAAGAAGATGTGCCGCAGTTTCAGCGATATCCAATCCTTCCTTCCATTTTTTATCCGGATCGTTAAGCCACTTATCACTCTGATCTACAATCTTTGTAACCCAACCCTCTCTATCCGGAACAGCAGGAAGAATATCGGAGGTACGTTTACGAAAAAATCCCATAATTGCGGCAGGTATCGAAGGGTCCCGTACACTGCCGTCCTTATAAAAAACACCATGGACCGGTCCCCACCCTTTACGGACGATCATTAATTCCCAGATATACCATCCAACCTTTGCATTCATATGTTCCTGAAGTGTAATATCATAAGGATTGGCGCGTGCTATACAACCTATTTCACCGTTCATCAAAGGCTTGTGTACTTTCGCAGCAAATTCCTTTGCCCGATTAATGTTATTTCTTATCTCTTCACGAGTCTGCATATAATCATGAAACTGTAAAACGTCGACATAATCTGCAAGCTCAATCATACCATCGACAAAAGCCATTCCTATTGTAACCGGGGTATTAGGGTCAAGCTCGTGAAAAGTTTTTGCCATAAACTTTGCATTTTCAAATTTCCTCATAACCATTTCTTTTGGTTTTGTCGGCCAGTCGGGTTCATTCATAACATCCCAGAATCTGAGTCCAGGCTCATTCGATATCGCATCAATAAGGAACTGAGCCCATTCTCTTGCCAGGGAACGCTTTGTTGTATCCATTAGCCAGGGTCCACTTCCCACAACGGGCATAACACCTATACCCCTTTTATAACATTCACGTACGAAATGTCTTAGTTTAGCAGGAAGCTCTTCCTTATCCTCTTTATAAACTCCATACGGAACAAAAACACGAACTTGATTGAGATTTAAACTTTTTGCAAGATTAAGATCAAAAATTGTTGTTGCGGAATCATAATTTACCCACATATCGATGTGGTGGTGTGGTGAAACTGCATTTGCGGGGGTATAATTGAAGCCCCTTATAAGAGAGGCTTCCCCAGGTCCGGTAAAATCAAATTTTGAATTCTTTTCACCGGAGCTGGCAAATCCTGCTTGCATAAGGATAAATAATAACAATAATGTAAGATTATGCTTTTTCATAAGTTACATCTCTTATTGATATGCGGGTAATTAATATCTTATCAAATAATTATTTGCACATTTTAACATAATAAAATAATAAAAAGTCCAACCACCTTTCCGATATTTAATTCGAATATTAATTCAGAGAAAACAGAAAATTTACGTTTTGAAAGTCTGGCAATTCTCTGATTTTCTCTGATTGATTTATTTCCTAAATTATTTCTTTAATTCAATTGTAACAACCGACTTTGAAGGAAGATCAACTTTAAGAATATTATTCTGAATGCTGAATGAAGAAAACTTCTGGATATTAACCTTTTCAGGCTGACCAAAGTCGTTATAATCATTTTCATGCGGTGCTGTAATTATTTCTCCTGAAGCACTGGATAAATTATCGGAACCTCTTAAATCGATTTCAACATTTTTGTCTTTATGCGGATCAATATTTGTAAGCGAAATGTGAATTCTTCCTTCTTTGTCTTTCGAAGCAGATGCGCTAACGCTTGGCAAATTCATATTGTCATACGTATAATCTTCACAAGTTACATTAATTGGTAAAAGAGTTGCATCCTGATGTACTTTATACATTTTGAAAACATAGAAGCTTGGAGTTTTTACAATTAGATCATCTTTTGTTAGTATCATAGCCTGTAGTACATTTACCATTTGTGCAATGTTCGCCATTTTAACCCGGCGTGCGTGGTTATTAAAAATATTTAGATAGAGTCCGGCTGTAACTGCATCACGCAAAGTATTTTGTTGAAATAAAAAGCCAGGATTTGTTCCCGGTTCAACAGTGAACCAATTTCCCCATTCGTCTGCCATTATACCAATTCTGTTTTGTGGATCATATTCATCCATTAAAGCTATATGTTTGTCAAGACGTTCTTCCATTACTAATGTATTTTTCATTGTATAGAACCAATCGTTTTCATTGAATTGTGTTGCCGAAGTTTTATCATTCCAACCATGACAAAATGTATAGTAATGAAATGAATACCCTTGAATTAAATTTCGAAATCTTTGTGTTTTCTTTAATACTGTTTCTGTCCAATCGAAATCAGGATCGGTACCACCGCTTGCTACACGATACAATCCGCGCCCGCGCATATATGTGGAAAATCTTTTAAACAAATCTGAATAATAATCAGGAGTCATATTTCCACCGCAGCCCCAGCTTTCATTTCCAACAGCCCAGAATTTTACATCCCAGGGTTTTTCTCTTCCGTTTTTCTTTCGTAATTCGGTCATAGGACTTTTAGCATCGGAGTTTACATACTCAACCCATTCGGAAGCTTCCTGAACTGTACCGCTGCCAACATTCACACAAATGTATGGTTCAGCTCCAATTTGTTCACAGAAATCTAAAAACTCGTGAGTACCAAAACTATTATCTTCTGTTACACCTCCCCAGGTAGTATTAACAATTGATGGTCTCTGATCTTTAGGACCTATTCCATCCTTCCAGTGATAAGTATCTGCAAAACATCCGCCGGGCCAGCGCACAACTGCGGGATTAATTTCTTTAAGTGCCTCAACCACATCGTTCCTTATTCCGCGCGTATTCGGAATTGCAGAATTTTCACCAACATAAATTCCACCGTAAATACCATGACCTAAATGTTCGGCAAAGTGACCATAAATAAATTTGCTTATTGTTTCCTTTCCAAGATCAACATTTATAATAATTTGGTTTGGATCTTTGGGGGGATTATCCTGTGCATTTAATAAGATCGTACTAAATACACATAACACGCATAATAACTTTATAAAAAAACGCATTTTCCTCTCCTTTTTTTATTTAAGTGAACAGTATTTCAATAACGACTATCAATAACAATCGAAATTCCTTTTGTATTGAAATCAACAAAGCCTAAAACAGATTTCCCCAAAGCAGATGCTCCGGTAATTTTCATGAAGTGCCGCCAGCTTATTCTTTGTTGTTCATAAGGAGACTCCTGATTTACGAGATATTTCATTAACCTAATCTCCTTTTTTCTAACTCTACGTATCAAAGAAAGTCCATTAATTAATTGTCTATCCATTTAGAAGTTTTCATCCATTTGAATATAGACTTCATCCATTCTTCTGTGGGCTGACGCAGAACAAATCCGTGATTTCCTTTAGGATAAATATGCAATTCAGCCGGAACATGGTGATGTCTTAATGCTTCCCAATAAACAATGCTGTTATCAACATCAACTACTTTATCATCTCCTGCTTGAGTAATATAAGCCGGTGGTGTACTTTCATCTACCTGCAGTTCATTTGAAAATTCATCTATTAATTCTTTCGATGGATTTTCACCTAATAATTTCTTTCTTGAATCAAGATGAGTTAAACTATCCTGCATACTTATCACAGGGTAAACCAGTATCTGAAAATCCGGACGCAGATTTGTGTTATTACTATTTTCAATTACAGCTTTTTTATAATGAGTAGCTTCTGTTGAAGCTAAATGTCCACCCGCAGAGAAGCCCATTATTCCAACTTTATTTATATCGATTCCCCACTTTTCTGCATTTTCTCTTACAACTTTAATTGCTTGTTGAGCATCCTGCAATGGACCAATTTTTTTATCTATCATTGTGGAATCATCAGGCAATCTGTATTTAAGAACAAAAGCTGCAACACCGTTTTTAACAAATTCCTCAGCGGTTTTTATTCCTTCAGCCTGATAGACTACTACACTATAACCTCCGCCCGGACAAATTACTACAGCAGCACCTGTAGATTTTTCTTTTTCCGGTAGAAAAATTTCGAGAGTTGGCTTTGTTACTCCAGAGAACATTCCTGAGTGTTCATCTTCTTTTATATTTGATTCTTTTGAATTAGGAACATCTCCCGGATATAATTTTATTATATGTTGTGCTTTTAAATTAAGTGAAAACACAAAGAGTAATGCAAAACAAATTTTAAAAGTTTTCATATAAGATATGTCCTGTTTTTTCCCCTGGAACTAATAGTATTTATTTTGTTTGTGATTAGTTAATCACAATATGAAGAATATTTTTGTTTTAAAAATACAAAAAAAAATGTCGTCTATTTCAAATGTGAGAATTTCCTAGAATTTATTTGGGGGGAATATGATAAGATGATTAGCTTTTTAATTTTAGTTGTAGGATATTAATACAAAATTCAATTAGAAAATCGATGAGTAGTGAATACATCGCCTTAGCTCTACGTTAAGTTTTACTTTTTATTTAAGATGTCATAAGTTAACCCGTATTCCAAAACTTACGTTCATACCCGTTCTATATTTTTGAGTTATTGAAGAATTTTCTCCATAAACTGCATCTTCCTGAAAGTTAGTTACATTATTTAGATTAAGAATGATTGCAAAATTTTCCAGTATTTTCTGCCTAACCGCAATATCAAGTCTTGAAAATTTATTCTGTGATAGTGTATTGTAAAAGTAATCATAAACGATTGGATATTTATCCTGGTAGAAATAAGAAAGTCTAAACGAGAATCCCATTATATCATACCCGATAATAACATTCGCAAAAAATTTAGGAATATTATCCATTGGTTGTTTTTTATATTCTATCAGACTTTCTGTTGTAGTAGTTACTATTTTAATTATATCTAAGACATAATTTTCCGAACGCAGGAAAGTAAAATTGTAATTCAAAACAATATTTTTTAGCAATCCCGGCAAATACCTGAAATTTGCCTGGTGTTCAATTTCGAATCCCCACATATGAGTTGGTTTTGGTGAATTATAATAAGTATAAATATAATAACTACCTGTCTGGAACGGGAAATCAAGCGGAAGTGATTGTAAATTGATACCTAATTTTTCAACCGATCCTGAGTTTGTTAATTGAATCCCTTTTGTTGCCTGGTGCATTCCTTCAATGTCTTTGTAGAAAGCATTAATGTTGAATAATCCAATTATATCTCCATAAAATTGTGTCTGAAACTCATAGTTCCATACATCGGCATTTTTCAATTCCGGGTTTCCCATGCTTATATAAGGATGATTATCCTTATTAATACCGATAAATCTTGGAATCCTGGCGTTATAATCCGGTCTAATCAGTGTTTTATATGCTGCCAGTCTAAGATTTAAGAAATCAGCAGGTTTTAGAATCATTTGTACATTGGGAAGCAAAGTAACCTTGTCATAATTATACGTATTTGTTTTTTCTGGTATTCCATTATATAAAACATCAGGAGTGCTGAATAAATTGGGGAAATAAAATCCGCTATAATTATTTTGCTCGCTTTCAATTCTAAGCCCGGTTATAAATTTTACCTTTTGCTTAAAATTTAAATTATGCATTAGATATCCGGCAAAAACTTTTTCCTCAAAGCTATAATCATTAATATCTAATCCATCATTTAGATAATATGGACTGTAATTTAATTCACGCCATAGACGCAAGGCATCCATGTTTATTAAAGGTATTTTATATTCGTTGAAAATTGTACGTTCCCGGGGTGGCTCATCCTGGAAATAAGAAAACAGGATATTAAATTTTTTTTCACCTACCAAACCATCGAATCTTGTACCTGAGAAATCTTTTTCAAGTAAAGAACCATCCGCCAGTTTTCTATACCTATTATTTAAAGTTATACTGGCATTTTCTGCACGTAAATCTTCAGAATACAGTCTTGTATTTGTTCTGTATTTACCTCCAAATTTAAAATCACCGGTGATTTCATCATTTATGTTATATCTTTTAAAGATATCAACGGAAAATGTTTTTTCTTTCACGTAATTCTTTGACGGACTATCTATGGAATGATCTAACTTAACGCCTGCCGAAGGGTAATAGGAGGGTACGATCCAAAAATTGAGATTATAATAATATGGATGATCATTTCTCGATTCCGAAAAAGAAGCGTTCCAATTGACATCAAAACCGAATAAATAATTATTGCCTTCTACTGATGAAAGAAAGATGTTTTGCTCGGTTTCTCTATTTGTGAAATAATAATTAGAAAGAAAAAGAGAAGAGTCTGCGACGTAATCAAAATAGTTCGAATAGATTTTGTTGAAAATATTATTAAACCTTATTACCCCTCCATCTGGAGTATTATAATCCAATAACACATTAGCTCCATACTTTTCTCTTATACCATTTGTATAAGAGTTAAAGTGGGACTGATAAGTAAGGCTTTGACCTATATATTCATTGCTTATAATCTTTTTTTCTGCTTTCACACTTGCACGAATTCCTAGTAAATTATCAAGAAATCTTTCTCCATAACTTCCATTGAAATTATATTGATTTTTTGATTCATCGAGCTTGTTGTAATTGCCCAGCAATTCTGCTTTTATTATCATTTTATCCGGTGCTTTTGCAGAAATAATATTTATTGTACCTGCAGTCGCATCGGCATCTTCATCCGAAGTAACAGTCTTGTTTAATTCAATATTCTGATAATCCCTCTCTGATAGAATATTCAGATCTATACTTTTATTTTTTGCGGTTGTCGAAAGAAGTCTAACCCCATCAATTGTAATATTTGAAAATCTCGAATCCAGTCCTCTTATTAGAACTCTTGAAATAGGATCATCTACCATAGGAAATTCATCCTGGGGAGGTATCGGAATGCTCATTATATCTGCACTTTGAGAAAGGGAAAAGCCACTTAAACCTAATGAACTGGTAGATGGATTATTTCTGTAAACAATTGAAACACCGGGTAAACGGTTTAATGCTAATAGAATATTTTCATCCGGCATTTCTTGTAATTTTTGTTCCGAAATTATATTCTTAATAGTACTTGAGCTTATGGCAAGATTAATTTCTTCAGCCTGGCTCTTTGCCTGAGTGGTGAATGTCATTTCATTTTCTATCGTCACAATAGGGAGTAGTTCAATATTGAGTGTTTGTGTTTTTCCGGATTCGATATTGACCAGGTACTTTTTCCCCTCGTAGCTAAGATAAGATGTTTTCATTATGTAATCGCCGGCTGGAATTCCGGTTATGCGGAACTCACCATCTGTATTAGAAACAGTATTGAAATTAGTACCTGTTAGAATAATTTCAACGCCTTTTAATTTATCCATTGTAAGCGAATCAATAACGAAACCTTTTATGACTCCCTGTCCATACATACTTATAGTATTTAGTAACAAAAATAAGAAAGTTATTTTTATAGAAAATGTTCTCATAAAAATCCCCTTAAAGTTTAGATTTGTTATAAAATATTTTCATTTTAAAAGCATAAGTTTTTTAGTGGAAATAAAGCTTCCTGCCCGCAGCTTGTATATATAAATTCCCGATGTGAGGTTTGAACCATCAAATTTTACTTTATATAAACCCTGCATTTGCTGTTCATTTACAAGCGTGGCTACTTCCTGACCAAGAAGGTTGTAAACTCTCAGTTGTACAGACGAATAATTATTTTCTTTAGTGTTTGGGATGGAATATTTTATTGTTGTTACGGGATTGAATGGATTCGGGAAATTCTGTTCAAGTATATATCCGCTCGGTACTTCTTTAAAGTTACCTGCATTTGTACTTGTATCAGGATACCACAAACGCCAAATACCATTTACTGTTCCGGCAAAAATATATGACTTATTCAGTACGAGAGAATATATAGCTTGATTAATTAAAGGGGGGGAAATGATCTTCCAATTCAAAATATCTTTTGATAAATAAATAAAACCATTTGAATTACCTGCAAAAAGATTTGTGTTACGATCAGCAAAGCAGAGAAAAGGTTTTATTATTGAAGGGCTGTTACAGACTTTAAAGTGGGTATCATTATATTCTGCATGATAAAAATTCCCTATAGTTCCAGCGCTTACTACCACACTAGTCTCAAGTATAGTAAGCGAATAAACCGGTATAATTGCCGATTTGCCAGTGTTTTTATCAATATATTTTATGCTAATATCGTTCCATGTAATTCCATTGCTTTGGGAATTAAAAACTCCGCCGCCTAAAGTTGCTGCAAAAATAAAATTATTATATGCAGCAATTGAGTGCACTGACATTGTAGTATTAGATAAACTAGTTGCTTCCCAATTTTTACCGTTATTAGTAGATGTATAAACTCCACTCCATGTTCCTGCAAAGATAGTTGTGTCGCCCGGTATGAAGTTACTTACGGCGAAAGACCATACACCTAAACCGGACAAACCGGAATTAATAGTATTCCAGCTTAATCCATGATCTGTTGAAACAGAGGCACCGGTTTCAGTTCCAGCAAAAATAGTCGTTCCGTTTATAAATAGGGTATGTATAATTTTATTTTGAAGTCCTTCAGTAATACTCTTCCAGTTTTCACCGTTATCCGTCGATACAAAAATTCCGTCTCCATCTGTTCCGGCAAAAATACTGGAATCACTTATAGCCAGGGTATTCACTTTAAAAGTTGATTGAAGATTAGTTTTTTCCCATTGAGCAAAACTTTGATGGGACAAAATAAATAATAGTAGAATAATTAAAACAACACTATTACCATAATTCCATTTTAATATTTTTTTGATAATCATAATATCTAATCTGTTTTTCTAAAAGTTTGGTTAATACCTCCTAGTTCAAAGGATCGTATTGATAACCAAAAGAAGTAATATATAAACTGTCAATCGTTAAGGATTTGGAAAATTTATAATATGCTCCGAAGATACCTTTTCCTCCTACAATATTTGAATAATCTGTTTGTCTTAGTTTGATTGTAAAATCTTCTGCATATGTACTATAGGCAGAATAAAATTTCGATAAGTCGGGATCTAGGCTAATTACACTGAATAAGACATTATTGATTATGTAATTTTTTTTATTGGTATCATCTCCTGAAATTTCCTGCATTGTCTTATTAACTGTTTCAAGAGTTGTGGTACAATAATTATTAAATGAAAACTTCACGCTAACAGGAGTGAGATTATCATTTTCATTATAAATATAATAATAGGCGAGCGGTACGAGTATTTTCTCCCCAACATATTTTCCACCCTCATATTTTTTATAATAAATTTCTAACTGGGGAATATTTAAAATACTCGTAGCCGTTTCAGCATCCCCAATCCAGTTCCAATTGTAATAAGGTCTTTCTTGGTAACCCGAATGAAAGACCTGGGGAAAGTCGGACGAGAATTTTGCAAAGGAAATTTTCTGTACCTGTATAGTTGATTTTAATTTTTGTCCACTTGGGACAGTGGCCTCTATTCTGATAACTTTGCCAGGTTGCATAATTAGATTACTTATATAATAACAATTGACCTGAGTTATATCTCCGGAATTTGCTAATTGGATAGTTGTATCTCTCATAACAAATACAGAGTCGTTATAAAAGATTTTTATATCTACGCCTTCTATATTTTGATCAATATTATCTGAAGCCGGTGGAGTTCCATTTTCAGTATAAGTATTTTTTGAAATTATTGCATACTGAATGGAAGAATCGTTGCGTAAAATACAGTTCAGAATATAAAAATCTTCATACGGAGCATTTATATTGAAATCATCATTGCACGATTCAAAAAACAGAAACAGGATAATTGGCAGGACTAATAGAGCTTTTTTCATAATTCTGCTTTAACATCAATTGAAGGTAAAAAAGGAAGCATATTTACTCTTTCCCCGGTCTTTGTGTCAAAGTAGAAAAAGTTTTTGCGGTCATAAACATTAATTATATTCAGGTCTATACTTAAATTCATAAAACCGAGTTGGAATTTTTTAGACAAGCTCATATCCAGCCTGTGATAATCGGGAAGACGTGCTGCATTTCTGTCTGCTAAAATTGGGAAAGATTGGTAATAAGTAAATAGAGATGACGGAATTAATATTCCAGATGGATTATACTTGTTATAATAACCGAAAATTTGAGTATATGGCAAACCCGCGCTATAATTCCAGCTTATACCGGCACTCCAATTATTTCCAAGCTTGTAGTTAACGAAAATTTTAATTGCATGCCTGCTGTCGTATCTTGGATGATATTCAAAATCTCTTATTCTTTTTGTTGTATTTGAATATGAATAAGAAAGCTGGGTGTTTATCCACCCGGTTTTATAATTCATAGTTATCTCAGCACCATGAGATTCTCCACTTGCATTAATCAATTGATTATCAGTAGGATAAATTAATTCATCATTTAGTACGGCTAAATTGTGCATTACCTTATAATAGCCTTCTACATTAATTTTAAGTTTATCAGTGAAATAATAATCAAATCCGGCTATGTAGTGTATGGAATTGGGCGTTTTTAAATATTCCGGAATAATGATCCAGGGTTCAAACAAAGCAAGAACTTCATCTTCATCCGAGATTGTAACCAGGTCCTGCTGATAAATTCCCCAGGCAGCTTTTAAATTAAGAGTAGGCAATAAACTATAAATTACATTAATACGTGGTTCAAAAAATAAAGATGATCCTTCTGACAATTTCAGAACATTTAGCCGCGAACCAAGATCAGCTTTAAAGTTGTTTATACTTAGTAGTTTAAACCCTCCATAACCACCGAACATAGTACCTTCCGATCCAACATTTTTAATTTTTCCGCTCGAATTCGAAAGGAATAATTTAGTTTTAATATAGTTTATTTTAACTCCCCCGTAATATTCGTTTCTATCACCAAGTACATAATTAAAATCCGTTTTGAATGTAATATCATCGACTCCATTTTCAATATGTCGGTTATTGCTGGAATTCGGTATCTCACTGCCTGAAAATTTAGAATAATATAAGGTGAGTTCAGCAAATAAAGGGCTGTTTTGTGTTGCCGTAAACCAATTAAAACCTAAGTGTGAATTTGACCAGGTAAAATCAGAGTGCAATTTATTTTTATAATCGATTTTATCTTTACTCATAAACCCAAAGAATGTAAATTTTGATATTGGAAGAAAGTCCGGGTTAGAATAATTGATCTTAAAAGAAGCATCGTAAAAATCTATAGGAATATTTTTATTATTTGTGAATTTTTTTATTATCTCATTAGAATAACTTTTTCTCCCTGTCATAATAAAAGAACCGTCTGGTACCGGTCCTTCCAGGGCAGCTTTAACAGTTAACTGGCTTATCGCAGCTGTTGCCCCGAAGTTATTTCTGTTACCATCCTTTGTTATTATATCCATTACTGAAGAAAGTCGTCCGCCATACTTTGCACCAAATCCACCTTTATAAAAGTCGATGCTATTGATCATATCAGGATCGATTACACTAAAGATTCCAAGAGCATGAAATGGATTATAAATAGGAGTTTCATTTAAGAGTACTAAATTTTCATTACTTGCACCTCCTCTTACGTAATACCTTGCAGAAACATCCCCTGCTGATTGGACTCCAGGTTGAAATTGAATTGATCGCATTACATCTGTTTCAACACCATTTGTCATATTTTCGATATCTTGTATTGAAATTCTTTGAGCGGTTACTTCCTCTTCATTTACTCTTTCCCCGGAAACCACGATATTCTTCATTTCAATAGTGGACTTTGTGAGATAAATATCTATGTGAGTAATTTTATTAGCCTGTATGGATATATTCACCTTTTTAGGTGAGTAACCCACGAACGTTACAACAATTGTATATTTTTTATTTGCCGGGATAGAAGGAATTATGAAAAACCCCCGGTTATCTGTACTAACCCCTGTTTTTAATTCCGGAATATAAATGTTAGCGTATGGTAAAACTTCTGTTGTTATTGAATCACGAACTATTCCCCTGAGTGTTCCAAAACTTTTGGGTATTTTATTTTCGTCAGTCTCTTCTTTCTTTTTAATGGTTATAATATTATTGATTCTTTTGAAGGTAAGCGCAAATTTATTTGATAGTATCTCAAGAATTTGCTGTAGCGGCTTATCCTTTACATCCATAGTTACTATTTCATCCAAAGGTAATTCTTCATTAATATAGCTGAACGTAAAATTTGTCTTTAGCTCCAAAATCTGTAATACCTCATTCAATGGTATATTCACTACTTTCAAGCTAACTATTTGATCCGGGTAGTCCTGTCCTTTCGTATTGTTGATTACTAAGAAGCTTATTAGTAATGATGTGAAAATCGCTTTAACTAAATATCTAAATATCACTGCTTTAATTAATCATAAAATATTGCCAAATGAAATTCATCCAAACGCTACTTTAATCTATAACAAGTTTAATAAGTTGTTTGATGTCCTGTAAAAGTAGAGCCTCTTTTAAATTTTTATTTGGTTTTAGTATTCATTGATTTACAGAATATGATTCTAATTCTATAATCTCACCATTATTATCTATCTTAACAATACCCACACCTCTTACTAACCAAAAAGTTTCAACGGATGTATACCGATAAAATACATGCCATTCAAATTTAGTGGCTTCAAATTTTCCGGCTGGAACAACTATTGTTTCTGTATTAGAGTTAAACTTCGATTCATCAAATATTTCAATATATACCTTTCTGTAGGGCACAAAAAGCTTGCTTCCTTCGTAATAAACATACTTCGAATGAAAAGAATATTCAAAATAGTAATTGCTTAGGCGATAAGCGGTTTTTTCATTATTTAATGTTAATGATGAATCAATAATAATAGTTTGAGATTGAGGTGTTCCATCGACGTCCCTGGTATAAGTCCATGAATTTCCAACTTTTAATGGATAATAGTGTTCTGTATTATTACCTGGGTTTGTGGAATTATCATCACAGCAAGATAATCCTATTAAAATTGATACGAGCAACAAAAGTATTTTTAGACTTTTCATCTTTTTCCCTGATTATTAAATAAAGATATAAGTATTCAAATTCATTGCACTAATAAAACTGCCTTAAATTTATTTAATGACATAACAGTTTATATAGATTGATGAAAGTAAATTACTTGTAATAAAATCGGGTTCATTTTACATCCTTTCTAAATCACTCTCCTGTTGAATTTGTTAGCTGATTATTAATTTTATTTAAGTAGAATTAGTTTCTTAGTGCTCGTAAATTCTTTTGTAATCAGTGTGTAAAAAAAGACTCCACTCTCTAAGCCGTTAGGTGAAAAATCGACTTCGTAAGTACCCGAAACCATATATTTATCAACTAAGTCATCTACTAATTCACCGACTATGTTATACACTTTGAGAGAAACCCAACCGTTAGATGGAATTGAAAATTTGATTTTAGTACTTGCGTTAAAAGGGTTCGGATAGTTTTGTTCCAGTACAAAACCGGTTGGTATTTTCTCGATGTTATCTGCAATTGTAATTTCTTCGGGGTACTTTAAACGCCAAATACCGTTTTCAGTTCCAGCAAAAATATATGATTCGTTAACTGCAAGAGAGTATATGGCATGATCCGTTAAAGAGGTAGGCATAAGTTCCCAGGTTAAACCATCTGGATCAGATTTGAAGATATCACCAATAGCATTTGCGGCATAAAGATTTGTATCACTTATGGCAAAACATAAAATGGGACTATATAGAGCTGAAATCGTACAATGAGAAAAAGAAGGGAAATAATATGGTGAATAATATATGCCTCCGTTATAACCGGCACCTACTATAATATTGTTCCCAATACGGCTAAGCGAGTAGACCGGAACGAGTCTTCGAGAGATTTCGAGACCAGTCCATTTATCGTATTGTATAATCCAAATACTGATATCAGTCCAGTCATTTCCCTTGTTTTCCGAACGAAAAAATCCGCCCGCATAAGTAGACGCAAAAACTACATTGTCAAATACTTCAATAGAATTTACCGGCATGGTAGTACTAGATAAATCTGTTGCCGACCAGTCTGTACCGTTATTGGTAGAAGAAAAAACTCCGCTCCATGTTCCGGCAAATAGTCCCGAACTGTTGTCCGCGGTGATGGAAGTGACAGGTTCCCCTGGTAAACCGGAATTAATTGTATCCCAGTTTAAACCGTTATTTTCGGAGATGGATACGCCGGTTGCAGTTCCTGCAAAAATTGTTGTCCCATTTATAAAAAGGGCATAGATAACTTTACTTTGAAGACCATCATTTATATTATCCCAGTTTTCACCATTATCGGTTGATATAAAAACTCCATCTCCATTTGTACCTGCAAAAATACCTGAACCACTTATAGCCAGCGTATTAACTTTTGCAGTGGTCGGTAAACTCGTCTGTTGCCATTGGGAATAACTTTGCACATTCAAAACAAATAGTAAAGCGATTATTAAAATAAAACGACTCATACCAGCACTACTCATTAAATTTATTTTAGCTTATTGAATTAATAATTGAGAAATAATGTCACTCAGGCTCATAGCGATAGCCAAAAGATTTAACATATATACTATCAACTACAAAAGTTTTGGAAAAATTACAGTATGCTCCGAAAACACCTTTCCCTCCTTCAATATTTGATACATCAGTTTGCCTTAGTTTAATTGAAAAACCTTCGTTGAAAATATTGCTGGCAAAATAGTATCTTGCCAAGTTTGACTCTAAACCAATTACGCTAAACATTACTTTAGTTATTACATAGTTTTGTTTATAAGGATCTTCCCCGGAAATATCCTGCATTGTTTTATTCATAGTTTTGAGAGAAGTCGCACAGGAAAGTTTATAAGATGGGTATACACTATTAGAGAAAATATCGTAATTCTTTAAATCATAATCATAAGCAAGCGGTACAGATGTTTTTTTATCAATATATGTTCCGCTTTCGTACTTTTTATAATAAATCACTAACTGTGGAAGATTATAAATATTTGTTACTTTACTAGTTTTAAAACTCCATACCCAATTATAATATTGTTGCGGACTAAAACCCGAATAATAATCACGCGGGAAGTAGTAATTGACTGGGTAAATGGCTATTTGAGGTATGTTAATTTTTGATTTTAATACTTTCCCGTTGGGAAGAGTAGCTTCAATTTTAACAGCTTTATCTGGTATATTCAATTCCTTTACATAATAACAATTTATAGGGGCTTTAATTCCTAATTCTGTTATCTGGATAGTTGTATCTCTCATAACAAACACTGAGTCATCATAAGAGATTTTTATGTTTGCACCTTTTATATACTGATCTATCAAAGTTGAAGTTGGAGAAGCGCCATTTCCCGTGTAAACATTTTTTGAAATTATTGCATACTGAATGGAACTATCGGTACGTAAAATGCAGTTTAATACATAAATATCTTCAACAGGAGCATTAATACTAAATTCATCACTGCAAGATTCAAAAAACATAACAATGATTATTGGTATTAGCAGAACCAAAAGAATTTTATTCATAATTTTACCTTAATAGCAATAGTTGGGAAGAAAGGCAGCATGTTTACTCTTTCCCCGGTTTCCATATCAAAGTAGAAAAAGTTTTTTCGGTCGTAAACATTAATTACATTCAGGTCTATACTCATATCCATAAACCCAAGCTGAAATTTTTTAGATAAACTCATATCCAGTTTGTGATAATCAGGTAGTCTTGCCGCATTCCTGTCAGCTAGTATTGGGAAATATTCATAATAAGTTTCAAAAGAAGGCGAACTAAACACTTCCGATGGGTCGAACTTATTATAATAACCAAAAATTTGGGTAAACGGCATACCCGAACTATAATTCCAGCTTATACCGGCTGTCCAATTATTTCCAAGCTCGCAATTAACAAAAATTTTAACTGCATTCCTGCTGTCATATCTTGGATGATATTCAATATCCTTTACTTTTTTTGTTGTATTTGAATAAGCATAAGAAAGTTGAGCGTTTATCCAATTGTTGTGATAATTCATAGTTACCTCTGCGCCGTGTGACTTCCCGCTTCCATTAATTAATTGTGGATCGGTTGGATAAACCACTTCATCATTTAATACAGATAAATTATGCATTACTTTATAATAACCTTCTATATTAATTTTGATTTTATCAGTGAGGTAATAATCAAATCCGGCTATATAGTGTATTGAGTTGGAAGGCTTTAAATATTCGGGAGTAATAATCCAGGGTTCAAACAGGGCAAGAACTTCATCTTCATCGGAGATTGTAACCAGTTCTTGTTGATAAATCCCCCAGGCAGCTTTTAAATTAAGAGTTGGCAATAAACTGTAAATTGCATTAACGCGGGGTTCAAAAAATAAAGCAGGATTTTTAACCAATTTCATAATATTTAACCGTGAACCAAGATCAACTTCCAGATTGTTGACACTATTTAGTTTAAATCCTCCGTAACTGCTTAATGAAAAGCCTTCCGAACCTACATCTTTTGATACTCCACTCGAATTTGAAAGTAACAGTTTAGTTTTTAAATTAGTTGTTTTAGCGCCTCCATAATACTCATTCCTATCACTAAGAGTATAATTAAAATCTCCTTTAATCGTAAAATCATAAACTCCATTTTCGATTTGCCGTGTATTGCCGGAAATCGGTATTTCACCACCGAAAAACTCTGAATAATAAAAAGTGAATTCAGCGAATAAGGGACTATTTTTCACTGCTGAAAAAACATTGATACCTATATGTGAATTTGACCAGTTAAAGTTGGAATGTATTTTATCTTTGTAATTGATTTTATCTTTACTTGTGAATCCGAAAAGTGTGAATTTTGTTATGGCGGGAGATTCATAGTAATTATAATTCACTCGAAAAGAAGCATCGTAAAAATCTATTGGAATGCTTTTATTATTTGTGAATTTTTTTAATACTATGCTGGAATAACTTTTTCTCCCGGTAATAATAAAGGAACCGTTTGGGATTGGTCCCTCCAAAGCAGTTTTAGCCGTTAGTTGGCTTATCGCTGCAGTTGCGGTAAAGTTATTCCGGTTACCGTCTTTTGTTATAATATCCATTACTGAAGAAAGCCGTCCGCCGTACCTGGCACCGAATCCACCTTTATAAAATTCAATTCCGTTGATCATATCGGGATCAATTACACTAAAAATTCCAAGTGCGTGAAAAGGATTATAAATAGGAGTTCCGTTCAACAACACTAAATTCTCATTACTTGCTCCTCCTCTTACATAGTAATTGGCTGAAACATCACCTGCTGATTGAACCCCCGGTAAATACTGGATTGATCTCATTACATCTGTTTCAATCCCATGAGGCATATTTTCTATTTGCTGAACCGAAATTTTTTGACCTGTTACTTCTTTTACATTTACTTTTTCTCCTGATACCACAACATTTTCTATCTCGACAGTAGATTTTGTAAGATAAATATCAACGTGTGTAATTTTATTAGCTTGTATAGACACAGTCACCTTTTTAGGCGAATAACCTACAAATGTTACAACTATTGTATATTCTTTATTTGCCGGAATAGAAGGAATTATAAAAAATCCACGGTTATCAGTACTAACTCCCGTTTTTATTTCCGGGATATAAACATTAGCATAAGGTAAAACTTCAGTTGTTATTGAATCACGAACAATTCCCCTGAGTGTTCCGAAACTCTGAGGATTTTTATTTTCACCTGCTTCTTCTTTCTTTTTAATAGTTATAATATTGTTGATTCTCGTGAAAATCAGCTCAAATTTATTTGATAGTATTTCAAGAATTTGCTGCAGCGGTTTATCTTTTACATCTATTGTTACACTTTCATCGAGCGGTAATTTTTCATTAAGATAGCTAAATGTAAAGTTCGTCTTTACTTCCAGGATGTGCAGCACTTCACTCAAGGGTACACTTACAACCTTAAAGCTAAATTTTTGATCCGAAAGATTTTGTCCTAAAGTATTAAAAACAAGCAGGATACTTATTATTAATGATAGGAAAATCGCTTTAACAAAATATCTAATTATCACTGTTTTAATTGTTCCTAAATATTACTAAATGAAATCCCTTTACACGTTTCCCCCGGTTCTAACTTTTATGGCTATAAAAGATCATTTAGTATTTTTATAAAATAGAATCTCTTTTTTATTATTATTTCCTTTGAGTATTTTATAATCCAATCCGGTCAAACTCTTTATAACATCAACAACTGTTTGTAAAGATTTTTTCTCAAATTTGATAGTTATTTTTTGTTTTAAAACCGATCGGTCGTCTAATTTAAATTTTACATCAAACGCTCTTTCAAGCCGGGACAATACTTCACCTAAGGGCTCATTATCAAATTTATATATGTTATCTTTCCAACCAATTGCTTCTAAAGAATCAAACACTCCAAGTGAGCTACTATTGTTTTCTTCATTATATAACAGCTTCTCTTTTGGTTTAAGAATACCTATATCATCAGTTTTTCCCTTTTCGCTTCTTGAGACTTTTACTTTCCCTTCCAGTAAGGAAACAGCAATAATTTTATTCTCAGAGTATGCAGAGATATTAAATTTTGTCCCCAAAACAGTAGTTGATAGATTTTTGGAATGCACAATAAACGGCTTGCCAATATTATGGTGTGCTTCAAAATAAGCTTCACCTTCCAGGTACACTTCTCTGATTGAGTTATTAAATTGTTCCGGGTATTTTAATTTACTATCAGCATTCAGAATAACTTTAGAACCATCCGAAAGGGTAATTGTAGATTTCTCTCCATACGGAGTAACACTTTCATTCCAAACAATAGAAACAGATTTTTGTTCGAATAAACCTGATACATATAGAACACCTGAAACAAGAATAAGGAAAAATATTATTATAGCTGCTCTTTTAAGCAGTGCGGGGGAGAAGTAGATTTCTTTGAAATAATTTTTTTTCTCTTCATTGATATTCTTCATTATTTGAGAATATATTTTTTCTCCAGTCGCACGTTGATTCCCCATTTCACTTTCGATCCATTCGCCGGGATTAATTTGGAAAGATTCAAGATAATTTTCCAGCAGTTCTTTTTCCTGCAATGAACATTTACCCCTTTTATACTTTTCAATTAAAATTGAAAATTTTTGTTTATCCACTTTTCTTCTCTTAAAAATATTTATTTACTATCTTTAAGTAACCTGAATGGGAGAAAAGTACCATTTGCCGGAAGATTTTTTTGGAAATTCTTTAAGAAAGCGAACTATAATCGGAAAGAGGGGATTTGTGGATGGCTTAGAAAAGCAACATATAAATATTTTTCAGAGATTTACGTAAAAATTTCAAGGATTCACTAATTAGATTTTTAACAGTTTGTACCGAGATGTTAAGATTTTCGGAAATTTCTTTATTTGAAAATCCATCATACCTGCTCATTTGAAAAATTAATCTGCGTTGTTTAGGCAACCTGGATATTAATCTCTTGATTTGGGCTTTTAATTCTTTCTTTTCGTATAATTCATCAATTTGATACTGTGTGCTCATCAGGTCAAGTTTCAAAAGCAGTTGGTTTTTATATTTACTTCTGCGGAAGTGATTAAAGATTTGGTACTTAACCGATTGGTATAGATATGAATTTAGATCAGAAATCCGGATATCATCTTTTTTTGTCCAGAGGTCAATAAAAATCTCTTCAATAATATCTTCACATATTTCTTTTTCCTTTAAAACATTGAAAGCGTAGATATATAGTTTTGACCAGTATTGTCTATATATCTGATCAAAGGATGTTTTATCAAGCTTAACTGATTCAAGTAATCCGTATTCGGTTGAATCGATTATTCTGTTATTCGCGGACAATTAAACACTACATAAAATTAATTCGATATGTTAAATTAATATTTTTTCAAACATTTATCTAACATAATCTGAGACTTTAATAGTGATTGTTTACTTTAAGAGTAAAAGCTTCTTTGTTGCACAGTAATTTCCGGTTTCAATCCTATAAAAATACACTCCACTCGCAGACCGGTTGGCATTCCAGATCACCTGGTAACTTCCTGCTATCCTTGTTTCATCAACAAGAGTTGCTACTTTTCTTCCCAGAATATCATATACTTCGATCTTTACCCTAGATTGCTTTGGCAAATCGTACTTGATTGTTGTACTAGGATTAAACGGATTCGGATAGTTCTGGTACAACTCAAATCTACTTGGTATTGTACTCACCGTTTGCGAGACCCCTGTGACGGTATTTTGAAAATCTACAAATACATTATATTTCCTTAGATAATTCGTTTCGTCAGAACTCCACATAACAGTAGGGGAGTAATGTGTGTATTTTTCAGTCGACTGCTGTTTGCCTAGAAATAGGAGACTGACCGGGACTTTTACGGTATCATTTACATTAAGAGAATCTATCGTCCACGTTGACGAGCCAATAGGTATAAAGTAAGGTGTAGCAGGAAACGTTACAACAACATTCCGTGCAGTGTCACTTCCGAAATTGGTATATGAAAGAGTATAATTCAGCGTATCGCCTGCTTCCATATTTATATCTTCGACATTGTCCAAAGTATACGAGGTCATACGTAAACGGGCATCCAATTTTATATTATCTGAAGTGTTGCCAAAGTAGAAACCAGGGCTGGCAGTCAACTCACATTTGTTTCCGTCAGTATCTTGTATTCTCACAACAACATCAATAAATCCTTTTGGAATGTAGCTTGGAATGAGAGCATCGTATTCGTTCTCGCCAATAAATGATACAGGTAAATTGATTTCATCACCGGACGCTAATAAAAGCGAGATATCTGCCGAAGTAACACTACTATCGGGATCAAAAATAACAAGACGAATCTTCCCGTTCTGATCAGGTTGTACAACATCGACTGCTCTATCATCTACAGAAACTTGCAGAAAGCTAAATGATGGGAAAAACTTTTTAAAGCTCGGTATCTGATACTCAAAATCTAATGTGCATTGACCAGCTTGACCTAAGAGTTTATATGGATATGTATTGCTTAGTATTCGATATATACCTGCATTCTTCTGCACATTATTAAACACATAATAAGCGTATAAGTAATCATCGAACGAGCCTTGAAATGTCATCCAATCCCAGAGTTTGTATGGCTTCACATTCTTTTGAGATCTATTATGTGCAAACGCTTGAACAGTAAAACGTGGGAGATTCCAATAGTGAGACAAATAAGTTGCCTCTTCATATAAACCGTTTGAATAGATGGTTCCTCCATCACCATCGCGCTGTAAATCTGAAGTATATGAAATTTCGTTGTGCTTTGCCATATATAAGAAATCTCCTGCTACATGCGTAGTGAAATTAGGAAAGTGAAAATGTACATTGTCTTCAACATTTATAGTATCTCCCGGTTTTAGAATTCCAACGACGAATTCTCTAGACAAATTATATGGTAATATATTTACCTTTTCAAAAACAGCTTCATTATTATTGTTAATAGTGAACTCCGGAGTACACAACATAGGTCGAGGATAAGGAAAACGGTTCACAAAACTAGTCACCGTATCATAAGCAAAGCCCAAATATGTTGATGTATACATTTTAGGATTATTTTTGATGTCTTGTTTGTTAGAATAAAATTCACCATCGCTGAGAGAGAAACCCCAATAATCTCCCAAAAAAGAGCTTGGTTGCCATAATTTAGAATTCACATAAAAATGCTTGACACACAAAGCAGTATCTGAAACAACTGGATTATGATAAGCGCTTTTGAAATTAAATCTTACAAGATTGTCCGGACCAGAGGGAAATTCGATATCTTGCCGATTTTTAATACCATTATTAAACTTCTTGAGCCAAATAATCTCTTTGTTATCCAAAACAGCTGTTTGTTTTACTATAAAAAATGCTGAGTCAACAGGATTGGTAAATAGACGATTATTGTAAGGTTGAAAACCTATGAACAATACTCCCACCGAAGCTTCAGACTGCATATTATGAAGTATAATTTGATAATTTATGTCATATGCTGCTGTATCAATATTGATTTTATTACTATTAATATCATAAACAGTATCACCTATCATATTGATAGATGCTTCTTCATGATTTACCAGTATATATGTCAATCCTGTCGGATCATTAATCATATGGTGAACAATATATAAATTGAAGTTATTGACGGCAGGAGTATCTGCTCGCATAATTGCAAGTAGATCGAGTGAATATCCTTCAGATACAGGGATGATATACTTTGTAGCACCCTGTAAATCTACTTCTTCAATTGTTGCGTGGACCCGATCAAGGAGATACAAATAATCTGGTGGTAAATCGAGAGTAATAACGAGAGTCGTTGATTTCATAAAACTAAAAGGAACGGTAACATTGTCTGAGTCTGATGTCACTTCAAATTTACCGAGGTACATAAACGGTTCTGTTGAAACGACTGGGACAGAAGACGGTACTGTCAAAATTGCCTGGATGGACATTTCTTCTCCAGGGGCAAGGGAAAACGATGTTTTATCGAATGTTAACGTCGCTCCACTTGGAGGTTCATCAATAATACTTACCTGTACGTGTTGCGTTACCGAGCGGAAATTTCTCACCGTCAAATTCAGTGTATCCTTCCAAACATCTTGCTCTAAATCGACATAGCCGAAACTCATGATCCCTGGTTCAACCACCAGACTTGTTTTTACCGCATCCAAGGCATCAACAATTCCTTTACCTTGTGCAAAAATTGATACTGTATCTCCTGCAGAATGAGCCGAGTTTATTATTGCCGCTTTTATTTCTCCCGGTGTCCATAAAGAATGCTCTTGTTTTATTAGTGCGGCTGTTCCCGTAACATGTGGTGCTGCCATAGAAGTACCTGACCAACTCGCCGTTTGATTATTCAATATTGTGGAGAGAATATGAAACCCGGGAGCAACCACCTCCGGTTTGATGGAGGAATGAATCGGATCCGGTCCCATAGAGCTGAAGTATACAATCTGATTAACAGAATCACATGCACCTACTGTCAACGCACTTTCACTCGTACCTGGTGAATTGATAGTTCCATATCTACCGTACCCATCATTACCCGCTGCAACAACGCACAAAACTCCTGCTGTAGTGGCATTATCTACGGCACTATCTACAGGATTATCAATAGATGGCTCTCCACCCAAACTCATATTAATAATATCTACTGCATCATCGGTTTCAGGATTGCCGTCAGGATCAAGACAGTAATCAATTCCGGCAATAACATTAGATTCATAACCGCTCCCATAAGCATCTAACACTTTTACTGCGAGGAAATTCACATCAGGTGCTACTCCACGTAACGTATCCCCATTTGCACCTATTATTCCAGCTACGTGAGTTCCGTGACCGTGATCGTCCATAGGATCATTATCATTATTTGCAAAATCATATCCACCTATTACACGAAAAGCTGGACCAAAACCTCCTCCCAATGCTGGATTGTTATAGTCTATTCCTGTATCCACATCACCAACTAAAACACCATCACCTGTAATTCCAAGACTATCCTGAACGATGTCTGCCCTAATTTGATGGACTGATTGAGTTAAATTAGCTTTTACTTCTCTATCCATGCTGACATATTTCACCATCGGCAATGCACGTATCTTGCTGATCATTCCACGTTTGCATTCCAATGCAACTCCATTTAGTGCCCGGTAGTAATCACGTTTAATAATATAACTATAATCTGATTTTAGTTGAGTAGATAATTGCAGTTGGATATTATTAAGAGCTGTTCTGAATGATTCGTGACTGGCTTGCAGAGTTGTATAAACAGAAGATAATGATGACCTTTGCAGAGATGACTTATTAATCTGATATACTGCCAAAGGTGGATCTTTGAATGTTACGATGAGACGAACAACTTCATCAGGATTCAACGACTGTACAGATTGAATTTTACCATCCTTCGATAGCACTGAATAGACAGTGCCATTGGGATTATCTAATCTGATGTGCTCACCATTCGAAGTGGTTATTTCAGTATAATGCTGTGCATACACATTTGAGAAGAATAGAAATAAGAAAAGCGCTGTCGTAATAACACCACTATGAACAAATTTCACATATAAATGGTTCTTCATCAATCTCCCTCCTTGATAAGAATTCTTTTTGTATTTCGTTAACCCAATCGAGCTTTTAAAGTGTTAATTACACGAAAGTATAATTCAATGTTACTTATATTGTAGGTTACTTATATTGAAGCGAATAAAAAATTTTAAAAATACTCGATTATTTAAAGAGTAAAAGAGAAAACCGATATAAACGTTTTCGTTTGGTTAGTCATTAGTACTTGCCTCTTTTAATGTTTAAAATAAAAAAATTACGCTAATTAAATTTTTCAAATCTTTCTATCTAGTAATAATCTTTACAATTATTCTTTTATATCTTGATAATGGCGGTGTTCCTTTATCTGTTACTCTTAAGATTATTTGAGTTGTTTCAGCCTTTTCAACTTCCGGTGCTTGCGCGTACATCCTGTGTATATTTTCAGCCAAAATAAATTTTACCGGTTTTTTACAGGTACCGGCTTCAGGATACTGAAACCACAAATAACTAAGATTATCTCCATCCGGGTCATACGTTCCGGCAGCATCCAAACCAAAGAAGTCACCTGATTTTACAGTTATATGATCAGAATTTTCTAATACAGGAACAGGCGGATGGTTTGCTTCTTCGTAATAATTTGTACACCACTCCATACGTGCAGCAAAGTCATTTTGGAAATCATCTCTCCAACGCCACAGTGTAACTCTGTTATCAGAAAAAGAGTTTGTATCTCTTCGAACATTTCGTCCGTATTCATTATGTAAATAATGTATGTAAGTATCTATAGCATTTGTCCAAATCTCCCGGGTTTCAGGTTCGATCGGTACCCCACCAGTAAAGCCCGAATTAAAAGTTGAATATTCCGGAATATATTTTTCGTAGCGACCACCCCAACTGCCCCAATCCGGATGTTCAGGTTCATTCAAACCATTTGGAATTAGAGATAAAAATGATGGTGTATCGCCTTCCATTCCATAAGCAACATCGGGATACAAACTTCCAAGTGGACCATGATCTTGCTGAATGTTTTGTGCAAGCCAGCTATTACTTATTGTTTCATTATTTAATCCCGGCACAAATTGATTAATTGCACCCCAGGTTGAATGTTCATAACCACCGGGACTTACTATATAAAACAAATCGGGAAAGTTATTTCTCATCCAGATACCGCTATCATCCTGATCGGAAATTGTATAAACTCTTAGTTTAGCAATCAATCTTTTAGCTTCGGTCTCCGTTTTAGTTTTACTGATCTTATAAAGTGCTTGTGCAAGCGTATTGGGACCTCCCCAAATACAAATCCATAACGGACGCTCATCATTTTCTTCAAGGATTTTTATAATCCATTCAGAACCTTCCGAATCTTTTCCGTCACCGACTCCATTCATTCCATATACCGGCAAACCTTGTTTTACAATCATTAATAAGGAGTCTGCATCAGGAAAGCCAGCTTCGTGTTTCAGCAAATTAGCTCGTACTTTACCGTAAGCTAAAATAACTTCCTTAATAGTTTCAGGATGCACAACATTTCTCATATGTGTGGATGTTGTAGCAATTATTCCTTTTATATCAATCACATTTGAATAAAGCATTAAACGAACCAAAGATTCAGAATCATCAGGCTCATTTTCAACATCAGTTAAAATAATAGCTCTGTTATTTTGATCTCCCTGGGCAAATTGGGCTTGTAAGGACAGCATAGAAGAAACAAAGATCAGGATAATTATCTTTCTCATAATTATGAAATCCCTTATGTTAGTATTAACCAGAAAACAATAAATTTATAGTGTTTAATGATTTTTTTAACCTTATAAATTAATAAAGTGTGATTTCAAAGTTGTTACATTGAAACCACAACAGAACTTTAAACCTGCTTGGTTTTTATAACCTTCCGGTTCAATTACTTATTTCTTTACTTCAACTTTTATCTGTGTAAAAGAATGTGGAGGAAACGAATAAGATATTTTATTCCCTTCAACTTTAATCTCTTCTGTTACAGGCTTATACTCATCTTGCTTGTCAAATGTAAATCGTTCATCAAGTGAAGTCGCAGTTAGTAATTGAGCCTCTGCTTTTCCCGTAAATGTACCTGAGCCGTTGAATATATCTGTTGTAACTGCTTTATCCTTATCTCTGTTGATAACATTAATATATACTGTATTTGTTTCCTCATTATAAACTGAAGTGACATCGAGGTAAGGTACACCTTTATACTTTTCAGTATTAAATGTATCGCATTCAACATATGTATCTACCGAATTGCCACGACAATTATTTGAGAACAGTTTGAATGTATAAAACAA
>Ga0307446_1000082_pt1 | contig 26168 bp, 22 predicted proteins | sample SalMarSW160320MG_FD_202141 | JGI IMG/M metagenome (GOLD analysis project Ga0307446, IMG submission 202141) | Salt marsh sediment microbial communities from the Plum Island Ecosystem LTER, Massachusetts, United States - SW1603-20 | ecosystem: Environmental > Aquatic > Marine > Intertidal zone >... | reverse complement strand
GCCTTTGGCTAGAACAACATAGGCTTTGACGACAATACCTCGGATCCCTTCAGGATCTGGGGCACCGACCACTGCGCATTCCGCAACCGCGTTATGTTCAATGAGTGCAGATTCAACTTCGAATGGTCCTATCCTGTATCCTGATGATTTGATGATATCGTCATCACGACCGACGAACCAGAAATACCCGTCCTTATCCTTATAACCGTGATCACCGGTGTAATAATACTTGTCTTTGAATGATCGCTTCATAATCTCTGGGTCTTTCCAATACTCTTTTAAAAGTCCTGGCGGTCGTACATCACCGATGTAGAGTGCGATGTTACCGACTTCGTTTGTTTTCAGTTCTTTACCATTGTCATCTATGATGCGGACGTCATGACCTGGAGTTGGTTTTCCGACAGAGCCGTACTTGATAGGCATGAAAGGAAAGTTGGATAAGACACAGACCGTCTCGGTTTGTCCGAAGAAATCATAGATCTCAAGGCCGAATGCCTCCTTCCAGACTCTTATCACCTCAGGGTTTAATGGTTCACCGGCACTCATACAATGGCGTAGTTTGAGCTTGTATTTTGAGAGATCCATTTGAATAAGCATCCGATACACGGTCGGTGGTGCACAGAAGGTGGTAACACCATATTTTTCCATCGCGCGAAGCAGTCCATCTGCGTCGAATCGACCTGGTGTTTCCCATTGGATAATAGCAGCACCGACGATCATCTGACCGAAGAGTTTTCCCCAGGCTGCTTTTGCCCATCCTGTTTCAGAGACCGTCCAATGAAGATCGCATTTCGTCAGTGCTTGGGCGAACCGTGCGGTTACTTCATGACCTAATGGGTAACTATGGGTATGGAGAACCATTTTTGGATGACCTGTTGTTCCCGAGGTAAAGTAGATAAGTAGCGGTTCGTCTGCCCGTGTTTTCTCAATCTCTTTTTGAGAGAGTTCTCGGCTCGCGTTTTTCATTTCATCAGTGAAATTGAGCCATCCTTCGCGTTTCCCATCAACTAGCATGATATGTTTTAATGTCTTGCAATTCTTTGTAACTGCTTCGACACGGTCTGCATGGTCAAGATCGGTAAGGATCATACATGCTTCAGACCGGTTGACTCGGTATTCGATGTCTTTTGAGGTGAGTAACACAGTCCCTGGCATGGGAACCACACCAAGTTTGAACATACCGATTAATGCAATGTACCACTCAGGTATACTTTGAAGAATGACTAAGGCGCGTTCTCCTTTTTTCATACCAAGTCTCTGAAGCATGTTTGCAAATTGGTTTGATTGAACTTTTAGGTCATAAAACGTGTGGTACCGTGCTTTTTCTCCAGTTCGATCAATCGATATTAGCGCAAGTTTTGTTCGATCTTCTGCCCATTGGTCGACGACGTCAAAGCCAAAGTTATAGTACGTGGGTATCTTCCAGGTAAATGTTTTGTACAATTCTTCATATCGGTCTTTTTTCAAAACAGTTTCAGGTTTTATTTTTTTTGATTTCATTTTTACCCCCCAGTACGAGTGTGTTAGAGCCCAAGTCGTTTTGCGATAACCATTCGTTGAACCTCTGAGGTTCCTTCACCGATCTGAGTGAGTTTTACATCCCGGTAGAATCGTTCTAATGGTAAATCTCGCATGTACCCATGTCCCCCATGGATCTGAATCGCATCGCGGGTAGCTTTCATTGCAATCTCTGAAGCATAGAGTTTAGCCATGGATGCCTCGATGCTAAACGGTAACCCTTTTTCTTCCAGGTACGCTGATCTCATGACAAGGAGTCGCGCAGCATCTATCGAGGTTGCCATGTCTGCAATCATCCATTGGATCGCTTGGTTCTTTCCTAGTGGTTTACCGAACTGTTCTCGTTGTTTTGCGTACGCGATACTTTCATCAAGGGCACCTTGGGCGATACCGACGGCCATGGCTCCTATCGCGGTTCTCCCGCGGTCGAGAATTGTCATCGCACCAACAAATCCGAGGTTCTTTTCCCCCAGTAACTGTTCTTTGGGAAGACGACAGTCCTCTAAGATTAATTCTACAGTGTGGCTTCCTCGAAGTCCAAGTTTGTCCTCAAGGACACCAACGGTAAAACCTGGAGTATCTTTTTCAACGATGAACGCACTGATGCCTTTTGCTCCTAAGGTCTTGTCGGTTTTTGCCATGACGGTGGTGACCGCTGCGATGTCCCCACTGGTGATGAACTGTTTTGTGCCGTTCAGCACCCATTCGTCGTTCTCAAGGACCGCCGTAGTTTGTAATGATGCAGCATCTGAACCTGCGTTTGGCTCGGAGAGTGCCCAGGCTGCAAGTGCTTCACCATGGAGCAGGTTCGGGAGGTATTTCTTTCGTTGTTCCTCAGTTCCTTTTTCGTAGATATGGCCGACGCCAAGGGAGTTATGCGCTTCTACTGTTAGACCTGTGGATCCACAGACCCTGGATATTTCTTCTAGTGCGATCATATAGCTGATTTTATCAATGCCTGCGCCGCCGTATTTCTTTGGTATTGTCATACTCATGAGACCGAGTTTTCCCATTTTTTTGTACATCTCCCATGGGAAATATTCTTCTTTGTCGATTTTTGAAGCGAGAGGTTTGATTTCTTTTTCAGCAAATTCTCTGACGGTTTTTTGAAATAATTTCTGCTGTTCGGTGAGTTGGAAATCCATAGGAATCCTCATATCGTGATAGATCATGGGTCTTTAAATTTACTCCTTTTTCGTATCGAAGATTTTTAGTAGGGACAACTGATGTAGATACTGGGTGGCTTTGGAGAAGATATCTCTGGAGAAAGGTTGGATGTGACGATGGAATGATTCTTATGGAATGTGATAGGACTGTTCAGAAGGGTGCTGGGGAGCTTATTGGCTGGCATGACCCTGATGAAAACCGCGAGTGGATTGTTCAAAATAAATCTCGGGGTCTTATTGATAAACGAATGTCTGTGCAACAGGCGGTGTCGAAGTTTATCCCTGATGATTCGTTGCTTGCGATGGGGGGGTTTGGGCATGTACGGGTATCCATGGCGATTGTCTACGAGATTATCCGGCAGAACAAGCAGCATTTGACGATGTTCGGGAAGACCGCAGTGCATGATCTTGATGTGCTGGTTGGTTCTGGATGTGTCGACAAAGTAGAGGTTGCGTACTCGTTTGGTCATGAGTTACGCGGGTTATCTCCCGCGTCGAGGCGTGCGGTGGAAACCGGAAAATGCAAAGTCACCGGTGAGATTAGCAACGCTGGTTTTCAATGGCGGTTCCTTGCAGCGATGATGGGTCTTCCGTTTATCCCGACAAGGGTCATGCTGGGGACCGATACATTTGCTCATAGCTCAGCGCAGACTATGGTTGATCCTTTTAGTGGGAAGCGGCTGTGTTTGCTTCCGGCTTGTTACCCTGATGTCGCTGTGATTCATGTGCCTCGTTGCGATAAGTTTGGAAATGCACAGATTGATGGAATAATTGTGGAGGATTTTGAGTTATCCAGGGCAGCACGTCATCTGATTCTGACGACAGAAAAAATAGTTGAGAGTAAGGACATTCGTCAGGAACCCTGGAAGACCGTTATTCCTTTTTATCTGGTGAGTGCTGTTGTTGAAACACCGTTTGGGTCGCATCCCTGTCAGATGCCGTATCAGTATTTTTTTGATGAGGACCATATAGGTGAATGGCTTTCGGAGTCAACCACAGAAACAGGTGTGCAGCGTTATCTTGAGAAGTACGTATATGGGGTAAAGGATTTTTCAGAGTATTTACGATGTGTCGGTGGGACAACAAAACTGCAGAAGCTAGCGCGGATTGAGCGTTTAGAGGAGCCGATGACTGCCCCATGGCTGAAGATGAAGACTGAGAAAGCTTCTGTTAAGGAACAGTATTCGTCAACCGAGATGCTCGCGTGTGTTGCCTCACGGTTGTTGCAGGATAATAAATCCGTGTTTGTTGGGACAGGCCTTCCTATGATCGCCGCGATGCTTGCACAACGAACGCATGCACCGAATCTTTTGTTGTTTTTTGAGGCTGGTGGGATTGGTCCGGAGATGCCGGTGCTTCCTATCTCGGTTGGTGATTCGCGGACATTTTATTCTGCGGTTGCTGCTTCAAGTATGCACGATTCCATGGCGATGGCACAGGCAGGGTACATTGATTATGGGTTCCTTGGTGGGGCTCAGATTGATACATTTGGTAATTTGAATACGACCGTGATTGGTCCATATGAGCATCCGAAGGTACGTCTTCCTGGTAGCGGTGGTGCAAATGATGTCGGGACCTTGTGTCATCAGACGATTATTCTTATGCGGCAGGATCAGCATCGATTCCTTGATCATATTGATTTTTTAACCACTCCAGGGTATCTTCAGGGATTTGATTCTCGGGTGAAAGCTGGGTTGCCTGCTAGGAGTGGTCCATATCGGGTGATTTCCCAGCTGGGGGTGTATGGGTTTGATACCGAATCAAAACATATGATGTTGCTTTCACTTCATCCTGGTGTAACCATTGAGCAGATTAAGGAGAACTCCGGGTTTGAGATTCATATTCCAGATAACGTTACTGTAACAATGCCTCCGTCTCAGAAAGAATTACAACTTCTTAAGAAAATTGATCCCGCGGGAATGGTCATTGGAAAGTAATGATATATCTTTTGTTTTGTCTCTATATTTGCGACCTATACTATTTTTATAGGTGAGCCTGGTTATAAAAGTATAGATCGGGAAATTGAAATGCAATCAATTCTATTTATACGGAAAAGTTTAGCGGTTGGAATCATACTCCTTGTTATTGCAGGTGGTATTATTCCATCCTTTGCTCAAAGAGATAGGGAAAAAACATCTCTGCTTATCGTTAACGGAAGTATCTTCTATGTTGGTGGGAGCGGACCGGGGAATTATTCAAGGATTCAGGATGCTATTAATGATTCACATATGGGAGATACCGTCTATGTGTACAATGACTCCTCTCCGTATTATGAACATCTCGTTATACAAAAATCTATTACCTTGCGAGGGGAAGAGGAAACCAGTACAGAAATTAACGGTTCCCTGCTTGATACGTCTCTGGATACGGTAAACGTCACCGGTGATCATGTCACCATCAGTGGTTTTTATATTACCAATAATCATGGGTATTACTATCAAGCAGCGGTAAAGGGTATAGGTTCGTACCTCACTATCTCCAATTGTATTATCCAGGGGAATGAATGGGTCGGCGTCTATCTAGTAGACGCATCCTTCTGTCAGCTTATAGAGTGTGATTTGTTTGATAATCTCATTGCCATCAATCTCGTACACTCAAAAAGCAATGTCATTCAGAATTGTAGGTGCCATGAAAATGCCGATGGAATTACCTTCTTTCAGTCTTCAGACGACAATGATCTCATCAACTGCACCTGCGAGAGAAATAGCTTTGATAGCATTCTTATTCAGCAGTCCTCCGGGAATCAGATTACGGGATGCGTCTGTCAAAATGGGTATGATGGGATAAGCCTCCCGTATGCCCCAAATACGAAAATGCGGAATAATACCCTGGCGAATAATTATGCGAACTTCGGTATCGGCTCGTCATCTGTATCTGATTTCTATTGCGATATCGATTCCTCAAACACCATCAATGGGGAACCGATGTACTACCTCGTGAACCAAAGTAACCTCCTTTTTGACGAGACAATGGAGATAGGGTTCCTAGGGCTGGTCAGTTGCCGAAACATTTCTGTGAAAAATTGTGATTTTTCCAATAATTTTGAAGGAATGCTTGTTGCGGACACGACAAATTCGACTATAGAAAACTGTAGTTTTCGCAATAACGATGGCCATGGGATGTATCTGATTTCGTCTCAGGGTAATGCCGTGAAAAACAGTGCGTTTCGAAACAGTTTTTGGGATGGTATCTTTCTGTATATATCCTCTCAAAACACCATTGAGAATTGTTCGTATTATGGTTCTCAGGTGGGGGTAAACCTCGGTTTGAGTACAAAAAACACCATAACAAAACAAACCGTGGAGCAGTGTACTGTTGGTATTTCGTGTGATTCTTCAGGGAGTAACCTATTGAAGGACAACAGTATGGAACAATGCGGGTTGCAGGTATCTGGAGACAACCCTGCTGACTATACCAATGATGTCGATACCAGCAACATGGTCAACGGGAAACCCTTGTACTACTACGTCAATGAAACCAATCTGACGGTACCCGCTGATGCTGGCCAAGTCATTCTTGTTTCATGCACCAGCTGCACCGTCTCTAGCTTGAACCTTAGTGATGCAAGCATCGGTGTTGAGCTTGCGTATTCTAGTGTGAACACCATTGAAAATAATATTCTTGAAGCGAACCGTATCGCTGCAATCGATCTGGATGGTTCTGGCAACAACCTCAATATCATTCGAAAGAATACCATCCGAGGAAATAACTACGGCATAGATATTGATGCATCGTGGAGTAACTATATCTCGGAGAATCTATTCTTTGGGAATGCTCTGGGGATTTCCTTTGACTTCTCCAGTTTCAACGTACTCTTTGAAAATGACATCCAGGACGGTTACTACGGAATGTATTTTGACCACGCTTTCGGCAATCATATCAGTGACAATACCATCTACAATAGCAGTATTTTCGGGCTGTACCTTCTCTCTTCAAGTGGAAACATTCTTACATCCAACCAGATGATCAACTGCAGCCTTTTGGTGTACGGGAACAGTCTTGCGGAGTACCTCAACACTGCTGATACCAGCAACGTAGTCAACGGGAAACCACTGTATTACCTCACCGATCAAATAGGCAGTACCATACCTGATGACGCTGGTGAGGTGCTCCTTGTTAATTCCAGTCTTTGTACCATTAAAAATCTCAATGTGAACAAGGGAACGGTCGGGATAACACTTGCGTACTCATCAGACAACATCATTACGGGAAACATCATAAAAAGTCAAAGCGTGCTTGCCGTTGACCTTAGTTCTGGATATAATAACAATAATACCATCCAAGGTAACATCCTTCAGGGGAATGTTTACGGATTCGATATCGAATTTTCCAAGGGGAACACCATAAAACAGAATACGATTCTTTCCAACGACTATGGTATCCTTGTGTATAACGCACTATCTACCAGTATCCAGAGAAACACCCTTTCCAGAAACAATCTTGGCATCAGCATTGTACAGTCATCTGAGAGTGCAGTTCATGGGAATAACATCTTTCGAAATTACATCGATGGGCTTTCTGTAGAGGCCTGTTCTGTTCTTGCACGATGGAATTGGTGGGGGACTTTTTCTGGTCCGTCTGTCAAGGGGAAGGGAAACGGGGATCAGATTAATGTGAATAAAAATGGGCAGGTCACTTATACCCCCTGGCGTTTTCTGCCTGTTTTGTTTACAGGTCGACTACGTTCTCTGTTGATCTTTTATGTTGATTTGAATTTTACTCGTAGCGTATGGGAATCGAAGAAGACTCCGTCTTTTAAGACGTCGCAGATTTCTTCTGATAACCTGGATTTGTATGGCATGAGAAATCAACGAATGAAGAAACAGCATGTTCTGCAACCGAAGGTCTTTGTAGAACGGAATTTCCTCGTGAGCAACAAATCAAACTTATTTTCTTAATAATTTTGTTTTTTCTGGTTTTTCACCTCGCGTTGTTATCTTATACAGAGGATTTTGCGGGATAGGTTTTTAAAGGGTGATGGTTGTTATTATATTGTACATAGGGACGGTAAATTATGAAAACATATTCTCTGATAAAGAAAGGGTTTGCGGTTGGAATTATTTTCTTGTTCATTTGTTCTTGTATCATCCCGGCATCAGCAAAAAATATAGAGAATCCAACTCAACCAACAGTAAGAGAAAATTGGCTATATGTTGGTGGGAGCGGATCTGGGAACTATACGCGGATTCAAGATGCAATTGATAATGCTAGTGAAGGAGACACTATCTTTGTGTATAGTGGATCGTATAATGAGAACATTGTGATTAATAAGTCGATTGTCGTATCAGGTCAAGATAGAGATACAACGATTATTACGGGTGGAAATAATTCTGAGATCATTCAAATTAAAGAATCCAGCGTAGAATTCAAGAGGTTTACTATCCAGAAATATAACGAGACGAACATCATTGGTATAATGATAAGTGGTTGTTGGTCTAGTCACATTTACGAAAATACTGTGAAATCCTGTTATTTCGGCATATTGGTTGCGGAGTCTGAGTCACTCATTGTATCAAATAATACCATTCTGGATTGTTCTTATGGTATTGTAAACGTTATCGTAGGAAATGTTACAATAACTGAGAATAGAATCGATGGTAATGGAGAAGGCTCTGGTATTGAGATTCAAGTGGCAATGTTTAAAAATTATATAAAAAGAAACAGTATCACAAATAATTCATTAGGAATTAACCTTATTTTTACATTATGTACCGTTGTTCAAGAGAATAACTTCCTTCAAAATCAGCAACAAGCCTTTTTTATCAGTTCTTTTTTTTCAGTGTGGCATCAGAACTACTGGAATCAGTCTCATATCTTACCAAAGATTATCCTCGGGCAATTCGGTGGTATGTTGGTTCATAGAAAGATTCCGTTAATTAATTTTGACTGGCGACCAGCGCAAGAACCCTATGTTATCCCCCAGATGAATTGAGACGAGAAGTATCATTGAAAAACCATCGAAGTTATAAATGGATGTGTCGAACTCATTGATTTAATAAAAGTTGTTCATACATTTTTCTGTTCTTTTTCTAAGAAAATTTTGTTAATAAAATAGCAATCTTTTTTAATTCTTAAACGATTACCCCTTTAGGGGACTTGGGGGCCTTTAGAGGTTGGAAGTCCTTGAGGGGAATAGAATAATGTCACGGAAAGTATGTATTATTGGAGGAGCAACTACACCATTTGACTACGGTCCAACTGGTTTTGAAAGCATAGAAGGAGGCGCAGCGGAATGCGTCAGAGAAACGCAACAGGATGTTCCTGGGTTCTCGCTTCGCGACCTAGATCTGATGATTTATTCTCATTTCTCTGTGCATTTCAGTCATCAACTCGCACCAGAATGGATCATTCATGATCATCTTGGACTTGTTGGTATTCCACATTATCGAGTAGAAAATGGGGGTAACACTGGTGGCTCAGCGTTGTATGCAGCTGCGCTTGCCGTCATGTCTGGCCATCATGATGTCGTCGGTATCACCGGGTGGGAGACCATGGATTCTGTCTCACAATCACAAGGCAGCGAGTTTATCGCTTTGGCTTCTGATATCAGATATGAACTCATGGTCGGGGGCATCTACCCGATTTACTATGCAGCGATGGCGAACAAATGGATGAAGGAAAACAAGATAACTGAGGAGGATGTCGCAACCATCGCGGTGAAAAACAAGAACAATGCGATGGACAATCCTAAGGCGCAATGGTATCGCAACGACCATAAACTTATTACAATTGAGGATGTGATGAATTCTCGTCTCATTTCGTATCCTATCAAGAAATTGGATTGCTGTTTGATGAGCAGGGGTGTTGCGTTTCTCGTGGTGTGCTCTGAGGAGTACGCAAAGAAAGTCAATCCTGATCACTACGTCACCATTGACGGTATGGGGCTGTCCAGTTGTACGATTAGGGCAGGTGATCGTCTCAATAATCCTGGATGGAGCGAACGGTACGAGCCTGGGTATCCAGGGATGACTGAGTTTGCTGCGTGTCGGCACTCAGCTGAGCAAGCCTACAAAATGGCAGGTATCGCTGATCCTCTTAAAGACATTGATTTTGGTGAAATCCATGATGCCTTCTCCACCTCAGAAGCACAAATCTACAAGGCATTAGGGCTTGCTGATGAAAACACAATTGCGAAGTTCATCCGTGACCAGCGAACCAGTCTGAATGGTGACATCCCGATGAATCCCGGGGGTGGCCTCCTGGGATACGGCCATCCGGTTGGTGCCACCGGAATGATGAGTACTATTGAATGTTATTATCAGCTTGCTGGGATGATCCCAAAGAAGCATCTTAGTAAGAAAACCGAGGTTTCTGACCCAGAATGTGGTATTGTGAATAGCCATGCTGGGACAGGGACGAGCATTTCTAATTTTATCCTAAGGAGGCATTAAACCATGATGGAGACAGTTTCATTAAAAAATAAAAAAGAGAAGTTTGCAGATATACCAAAATTCACTGAGAAAAAAGATTACCGCCCCGAAGATGTCAAAGAAACAGGTCTTGTATTTGTCGGTCATGAGATTTCAGAGGATCGAACCGCTATGAACCAGTTTCTTCATTATGATCAACTCTACACAATTCGCCATGGATGGAACAGTAAATTCTTTATCGGGTTACTCGACGGGAAAATCATGGGAACCCATTGTCCAAAATGTGGTGATTCATGGGTTCCTGTTCGCACCCATTGTTGGAACCTCAAGTGTAATTTAGAGAGAACTGAGTGGATAGAAATGCCGCTCACTGCAAAGGTTCATACCTGGACGATTGCGGGATGGAGCGGGCGGTCCTCACTGAAACGACTCCCTATCATCCTTGTGTACGCAAATATTGGCACCAGTAAAGTTGCCATGGCAAATGAACTCCATGGCATCGACCCCTGGGATGTTGAATTTGGGATGCCGTTGAAAATAGTGTTTAAACCAAATGACCAGCGCATCGGAGCCGTAACTGATTTTCATTTTGAGCCTGCGGATTTCTGGAAACCATCACCGATGAACAGTGAAAAAAATCGCATAAAACAACTTGTAACACCCGTATATGAATGGGTAAAAACCCTGAAATGACGTTATAATCGGACAAGAAGATATCATGGTTTCTTCTTTCAAAAGATCAGGGGAGGTTTATCTTTTCTTTTACAAATTCAACTAGTTCGTCTTTGGTGAAAGGTTTTTCTAAAAAATTTTCAATACCGCTGGGTCGTTTTTTTAGGATTGGTTTCATGCAGAAGAGTGCGGTTGTTTCCGTACTACCAGGCATTCTGGTTTTTACCAAGATCAAATCAAAGGTTTCTTCGTTATCCTCTTTGAGTCGGTCAAGGGCTTCTCTGCTGTTGCTAGCTGTTACGACTTCAACATCTTCCTTTTTTAGCATAGCCTTGACTTGTTTGAGAAGATCTGTTTCCTCATCAACGATCATGATGGTTTTAATAGTCACACCAGCAACTAAGAAAACAGGTTGTATACTTAAAATCTTTTGATACTGTGTGGGGAAAGTTTAAATTAACTCCTTCTTTACTTCTTGTTCATATGCTGACTCGGAATGAAGCGTTAGCGTTGCTTAAAAAAAACCTACGAACAAAGAATCTTATCAAACACTCTTTGGCAGTCGAAGCTATCCTTGTAGAGATGGCAAAGAGGTTAGGGGAAGACCCAGAGCTCTGGGGATTAACAGGATTGCTACATGATTTAGATTATGATTTTACAAAAAACGAGCCAGAGAAGCATTCACAAATAACAGTTAAAGTATTATATGATTTATTACCTGCAGAAGCAATTAACGCAATCAAAGCACATAATTATCAGTATACATCCCAGATTCCACAGACCTATATTGATAAATCGTTGATTGCTGCTGACGCGGTATCTGGTCTTATTATTGCTGCAGCACTCGTCATGCCCTCCAAGAAGCTTGCTGATGTGACTCAAAAGACCTTACTGGCGAAGTTTAAGGATAAATCCTTTGCAGCGGGCTGCAACCGAAAACGAATTGAACTCTGTGGAGATATGGAACTAGAACTTCAGATGTTTCTTGAGCTGAGTCTAAACGCGCTTAAGAAGATTTCTGATTCATTGGGGCTTTGAAATATGACACCACCTGAGAATACGTATGCAAGGAGACAAAATCCAAATGCGACAACACAAGATGGTGAGGAAGGATACTACCGGTTGCCGTTACCGAATCGAAAACACAATGAGCTGTTTGCGATTGCAGATCAATTACTCGGTGGTTCTCGTATCCATGTTGTCTGTGAGGATAAAAAATCTCGTATGGCTCGAATCCCTGGAAAGATGAAACGCAAGGCTCGAGTGCGCACTGGTGATCTGCTTATTATCAAACCATGGGATATCCAAAATGAGAAAGCAGATATTGTTTTTCGGTACAGTAGGACTCAAGCAAGTAGCCTGAGCAGAAGAAAAATGCTTCCAGAGGAAATTAATGTCTTCTGATGAACTTCTGAATGACAAGTGGTTGAAAAAACTCGATCGGCAATCACAAGTGATATTAGACCGCGTGGTTTTTGATCGAAAGACGTTTGGCGAGGTGTTTGATAAACAGACACTTCTCCGTCTAGGAAAATTGATTTCAGATAAAATAATTGATCAAGTAGATTTTCCGGTTTCCACGGGAAAAGAGGCAAATATCTTTCGGGGGACCACCCCTGAAAAAGAGTTTGTTGCGATTAAAATCTTCCGAACATCAACGATGACCTTTAAACATATCGCTTCGTATATCGAAGGTGATCCTCGGTTTGCTTACGGGTATAAAAACAGACGGGATATTATCGAAGAATGGGCAAAAAAAGAGTATAAAAACCTTGTTTTATTACGTCAGTCAAATGTACGTGTACCTGCCCCATTAAAATGTGTACAAAACATTTTGATTATGGAGTATATTGGTGACGCGAATAAACCAGCCCCGATGTTAAAGGACGTGGTTCTTCGAAACCCCCAAAAGGTCTTTGACGAAATCATGACCTTTATCACGAGGATGTACAAAGCAGAAGTCGTCCATGCTGATCTCAGTGCATTTAATATTCTGATGTATCGCCAGAAACCCTACATCATTGACGTCGGTCAAGGAGTATTACTTGATCATCCGTCTTCCTCAGAATTCCTCCAAAGGGACATTCATAATATCGTCCACTATTTCAAAAGATATGACATCGAAAGCGATGAACACCTTTTCTTTGAGAAATTGACGAAAAAAAAGAAGGGATAACCGATGAAATATGTACGTATTCCAAAAGAACGTGTCGGTGTCTTGATTGGCAAGGACGGTGAAACGAAAAAGACGATCGAGAGGATTTCACAGATGCGTCTGGAAATAGATTCTGAAGAAGGGGATGTGTCGTTCAATGAACAGGAGGCAAAAGACCCTCTTATCCCCTTGAAGGTTGAGGATGTTATCCGTGCGATCGGACGAGGGTTTTCACCGGATCATGCGTTTCGTTTATTTGGGGAAGAAACAGAGTTATATATCTTTGATATTTATGACTATGTTGGGAAGAAGGAGTCCCATCTTATCCGGGTGAAAGCACGGGTCATTGGACGTGAAGGAAAAACAAAACGAGTCATCGAGGGTCTGACGGGGGGGATTCTTGCAGTCTATGGACATACAGTCGCCGTGATAGCAGATTTTGAATCGATGGATATTGCAAAAAAGGCTATTGATATGCTGCTGAGCGGTAGCGAACACCCGACGGTGTATCGGTATCTTGAACGAGAAATGAAAAAATATCATCTGAGCAGACGGATTCCTCGAGAATAAAAAAAGGGTTTTTCTTTTAGACGCCCCGAGTACCCGAAACTTTTAATCCTCCTAGATGGATATTGCCTGTTCGCATGGTGTCCTATGGAAGATGATCTTACCTTACTGAGCGTTGTTCCCTCTGATCGAAAGAAATTAGAAAATATGGGAATCACGACGTTAGAGCAGATTGCTATCATGTCTGTTTCTTCACTGGGGATGGGGGGTAGTAAAGGCACGATGCTTGTTCAACGAGCTCGAAATATCCTTGCAAACGAAAACATCCTTGACATTGTTATTACCAACGGTGATCTCATTGAGGTTACCTCTAAGAAAACTGATCGGGCAGTCATCAAATCGATTCTGAACGCCTTAGACGTCTATGTGGTCGGCTGGGGTAACGCTGCGTTAACCATTGAAGGGAACGTGTTGAAGCTGTCACGGAAATCGGAAGCGTTTTCAAAAGTTATTTCGAAAGCGGAAAGCCTTCGGGAGGTCCTTGAGTCAAAGAAGATAATGGAACGTGAAAAAAGTGGGATTTATCTTCCTGAGGATAAACTCAAAAAGTTTGCAAAGGAACGTGGATTTGAAGGATTTTGGAAGAACGTGTTTCAGGAGATCCATGGCAATGATATCATGAAGAAGGTAATCGCTGCAAGTATGTTTTCTACGTTTGATGAACCTGTGCATTCCTTAATTATCGGAGAACCCGGGAGCAGTAAAACGATGGCCAAGGAAATCATCACCGAGCAGTTCTCAGAGATCACCACGATTGGAGCAAACACCACTCGATCTGGTCTTGTCTGTCATCTTGGAACTGGCGATCTAGGCGCACTTCCTCATGCGAACCGGAAACTTGTCTTAGTCGATGAGTTTGATAAGATACCTGAGGAGGACATCGAGTATTGTTATGAGTTGCTTTCAAATGGGAAATGTAGTGTGCATTCCGCGAAACTGCATCAGAATATTGAAAGCAGGTTTATTATGATCGCGTTTGCAAACCCGAAATCTCAGGTATTTGGCAAGAACGCGTTAAAGGATATCGGGTTATCACCTCTTCTGATGAGTCGATGTGCGTTGGTCGTAAAAGTCCAAAACATTGGGAAAGAAGATCGGCTCAATCTTTTCCGGAAAAAATTTTACGGGACCAGCGAGATGAAAGAGAAACATGATTATTATGATCAGTGGGTGAAACTTGCACGACGATATGAGCCAACGATTTCTGCTTCTGAGAAAAATGTAAACAAGTATCTCAACCTGATGAATGACATTGTAGAAGATCATTATAATACGACGTTACGTAGAGACCTTCGGATGTCTGATTACCTTCGCAGAATCCCTCTTGCGATTGCTCGTTCTTCGTTTAGCCCTGTCGATAACAAGGTCTTGATGGAAGCAGAGACTCTGATACAGGAATCGATAGAAACCTGGGTGGAGAAATGAGCATGATTGATCTTTCCATTAATCCAAAAGATGTTGCAACCGTCATAAAAGAATTTATTAAAACCTATGTGGAAAGCTCTGGCTGTACGAGTGTGGTGCTAGGCCTATCCGGTGGTGTTGATTCCGCGGTGAGTGCGATCCTTTGTAAAGATGCCCTTGGGGTCAATCACGTTCAATGTATTTTTCTTCCTGATGAAAGCACACCCGCTCTTGACAGGAAACATATAAGCCTCCTTAAAAAAACATCTCATGTCCGGTATAAGGAAATAGAGATCTCCCCCTTCGTGAAATCATTCCATAGCACCCTGCAGCAACAAAAGAAAATAACTCTAGCCAATATCAAACCACGAGTACGGATGATTCTCTTGTATAAATACGCCAATGAGACCGGTAGTTTGGTCTGTGGGACATCCAATAAATCAGAGATCCTGGTTGGGTATTTCACGAAGTACGGAGATGGTGGCGTTGATTTTCAGCCTCTCGGTGATCTGTATAAAACCCAGGTGTATCAGCTGGCAAAACATTTGAAGGTACCTGCTCCGATTATCAGAAAACCACCAACGGCGGGACTATGGACCGGGCAGACCGATGAAAAAGAGCTTCGGATGAGTTATCAGACTCTTGATCAGATTTTATTTGGACTGGAGCTTAAACTTGATATCAGTGAAATACAGAAAATAACCCATGCGTCCAAAGGACAGGTCGAACGGATCAGAAAAATGCGGATAACCAGTCAGCATAAACGACGGACGCCCTTAATACCAAAAATCGGGGTGAGAACCCCTGGTCTTGATTGGCGCTCGCCCGTGCAAGAAGGATAACGGCGTTTTTTTTAGAGGAACTTCCACATAGTAAATTCCCGTGTCGCATTATGGCCCACGGTGTCATACGCCATGACTTTTATGGTATGTCGTAAAAATGAAAAAGAGTTCCATGTCCAGTTGTATGGTTCTGTGATGTCAGTGGATCGGAGTACACCATCGATGTAGAATTCTACTTTTTCAATACCATAGTCTTTACTTGCCGCGGTCGTCTCAATCGTAATCTTGCCAATGCTTACCGGTGTTAAAAACGGAAGGACCTTTGTATCACCGATATAAATTGCATTTTCTGGTCTGGTGACCTTCATTTGTATAGATGTTGGGATGCATAACGTCGGGTCACCCAAGACGACCATGCCGTAGTACCATTCTTTTTCCCATTGTTGGTAAGGGGCTTGGGTGTCAAACCATTCTCGGAACGCCTCCCCGATGCTTTTTCCTTCGCTGAGTGGTTGGGTGAAATCCTGAAAGTTCAACATGCTTCCGCTTTTTGAGGATGCAACAGTGATTAATCCGTACGTGGTGTGGAAGATATAGGATCCCGCGAGATAGTTATCGTCGGTGAATCTCCCTGGTCCGCAGGCAAAGAGGTTATAGAACAAAACCGGTGGGTCACGGTCCTGGATATCTTGTGAGAGCACCCAGGCACCATGGTCGTAGAAGCCACCAAGGTTAAAGGGGTACCCGTTTCCAATGCCTCGCTCCCAGGTGCCAAACGGGGCAGTGTCACCTTGGTTTGGTGTTACGTTTCCTTCATCGCCAAGATAATCTGTACTTAATCGAGTCACTTTATCTGGGTTGACATAGGGGCCGTTCACCAGCCAGGTACCAATATAGGTAATTGGTGTTGGTTCTGGGTCATAACTAAGACCATTAACCACCCCACCATCTTGGGTGCAGAAACGAGCGCTAAACCCATGGTCGCCCATCCATTCAGAAATCTTAATGAGTAGTCTGTTTTCCCCGGCTTGAAGAGTGACATTGACTTTTGTCATATCCGCTTGGAATCCCCCATATCGGTTGTCGAGGAGGACCTCGTTACCGTTGAGCCATACTCGTGCACCATCATCATACCCCATCCAGAGTTGGCAGGTTGTTTGCGTTGCGACGTTTACCCTGACGAAGGCATAGCAGACCCCGTAATCAGCGTTCTCGCAGTATTCACCCATATCGATGTAGGGATTGCCTGAGTCATACCTCGTCCATATTTTATTCCCGGTTTCTTCTCCCTCCGTTGGATTAAGGGATCCTTCGTCGACACCAAGGTAATTCGTTGTAAGATATTCCCAGAAATTATTTGAGGTGTCCTGATGAAACCCGTTCAATAAGAAACTACGGATATACTCTGCTTCTCCCCCGTGCTCTGCAGGGTCGTTGAGCTGATAGGTCAGATCATCAAACGTTATGCTGTTCATATCAGTGAAGCGAGCAGAGAGTCCATAATCACCACCATCTTGGCTGACTTTGCAGAGCAGGTCATTCCATCCGGAATCCAAAGAGATATTTGCAATGTATCGGTCCGGTGCCCATCCGCCGTACCGATCTTTCGTAATGACATTTACTCCATTTACCCATGCCTTAATCCCATCATCGCTTCCGAGAAGGAGTTGAGCCATCCTTGCCGTGGGGCTATACACATAGACATGGGCATAGGCTGCTGATTCGGTTGGACGTGTGCTGAAATAATGCCCCCCTGAGTAGCTATGCACACACACTTGGACGAAATGTTGGCCTAGGTCCATTTGATGTAGATAATCTTCTGCGGTGGTGAAGTAGCCATAATCATATCGTGTTACGTTGGTTCCATAGATAAGGTTAAGGTTCACATCCATGTCGAACCAATCTTCTTCTACGTACTCTAGTCCACGCCAGGGTTGCGTAAGATCACCGGTGCGGTAGGCATGTACTTTGGTAAAATAATCATTAACCATGTTTGCTTCGCTGTCATAGTGTAAGGTAGAGGCGAACACACGACCGACATAAACCTCAGGTCCCATGTCACCTGATCCTGCTTCATGGATGTCATAGACACCGTCATCATTCGTATCCAGCCAAGTTCCATCGAGATCCATATAAAACAAATCGCTGGGGAACTGGTCACCAGAAACCTCAGCCCATGCAGCGGTCACGTCACCGATGAAAAGAATATCCTTACTTCCTGTGTCATATCGTGTTTGTATCCATGATTTGATATCCTCAGGAGACCCCCCAGAAACCTCTTGTAAAAACACGGTGTATCCTTCTAAGCCAAGATCAGCAAGATACTGAGTAAGGCTGGTTTCGATAGCAGGATATAATGTTTCATTTACAAGGATTGCCAGTGAGTAATTCTGCGAAAAATCCTTTGTACGCAGACCATCTGGTGTTGAAAAATAACAAGGACTGAGTGGATGATTCTGTAGATAGTCAGTATAGGTTCCGGGTAATTCTCCATTTGGTGAGTACCACTGGAGTTTTTCGATAGATCGTCCATCCTGTTTCCCGGGGTCATTCTCGTTATAGGGAGACGCTCCAAATAAACTGTTCTTGGTTGTATCCCCATGGATGAGTGCTGCCGGTGTGAGTAACAACATGAGAATAACGATAACGATGACGGTAAATTTTTTCTTCATGAAATCCCCCGGTATCAGATTCGATTACGTATCTATTACCATGATTCCTTTTAAATCTTTTGTCTTGTTTTGTATATCGCTGAAAAAATGTTTACATTATTTGAGTTATTTAATGAAAAAGAAATTTCTTTCCCGTTATTTTCTCGTATGACTCTTGGTATTTCTTTGTGGTTTCATCAATGACGTGTTGCGGGAGACTCGGTGGTTTCGAATTATGATCCCATCCTGTTGAATTCAAGTAATCACGAACATACTGTTTATCATAACTTGGTTGTCCTTTCCCCGGGTTGTAACTCTCGGCAGGCCAAAATCGTGATGAATCAGGGGTTAACGCCTCATCGATCCAGATGACCTCATTGTCATACATGCCAAACTCGAACTTTGTATCCGCGATGATTATCCCGCGTTTTCTTGCATAGCTTACTGCAGTATTATAGATCTTCAGAGAATAGTCGTTTAATATCTCTGCAATATCAGAACCGACCAATTGTTTCATCTCAGAGACAGAGATGTTGATGTCATGACCTGATTTTGCCTTTGTAGATGGAGTAAAAAGTGGTTCAGGGAATTGCTCTGATTCTTGTAGGCCACCGGGGAGCTTTATCCCACAGACCGTCCCATCTTTTTGATAGGAGCTCCAGGCTGACCCAGAGATATATCCGCGTACGATGCATTCAATCGGGATGACCTTTGTCTTCTTGACAAGCATGCTGCGGTATGCTAATTGTGAGTGATACGATTGTAATTCCTTTGGAAATTCTTTCACGTCGGTGGATATCACATGGTTAGGGACACTTTTTTTTAGGTAGTCAAACCAAAATTTCGACAGTTGGGTGAGGCAAACACCTTTTGACGGTATCGGATCCGGGAACACAACATCAAATGCAGAAATACGATCAGTGGCGATTAATAAAAGATGATTATTCACCTCGTAGATATCTCGCACTTTGCCTTTATTGAGTATTTTTACTGGTAGTTCAGTATCTACTACGATGGACGTGTTCATGGTATTTTTTCCTCCTATGATATCTTCGCGCCTTCCTTTACTTTCCGGTCAGTGACGATGATGGTTCCTTTTGCTTTCAATGGTTTTCCATTGTACACCACATCCCCTTTTTCATCAACCGTCATTGGTGCTTGCTTAAATGCCTCAAATTCAAGCACTGTGGCTGGTTCTCTGGGGATACCGTCGACTCCGACCTCAGCACCAGGAGAACAGTCTTTTGGGTCTAACAAGGAGACTATGTTTGTTGCATCGGTTGCGGCAAGAAGCATACCTTTTGACTCAACACCGCGGATCACCGCGGGTTTAAGGTTTGTAACCATCACAATTGATTTTCCCTCGATTTCTTGTTTCTGGTAATATGGTTTCATGCCAGCGACGATTGTTCGTTTTCCCAGTGGTCCGAGATCAACTTGCATGATATACAGTTTATCAGCCTGCGGATGATCTGATACCTCCAGAATTTTAGCGACACGTAAGTCAAGTTTTGAGAACGGGTCTGTGGTGGTCACGATGTCTGTTAACTCAAGTTTCTTAAATAAAGGTGTCGGTGTTTCAAGAGGTGTTTTCTGACGTAATTCCAGGAGAGCATCATCCCATTGTTGTATGGGGCGTGTATGTCCAAGCATTTTCCAGACGCGGTCTGAGGAGAACGGAAGATAGGGTGCCATACAGACTGCAAGTGCTTGGACAATGCGTAAACTGATATGCATAACGGTCCTACAGCGTTCTGGATCGGTTTTGAGCAGGGTCCAGGGTTGAGTGTGGTCAAAGTACACATTCCCATATTGTGCCAGGTTCATTGCCCCTCGTAATCCCTTTTTAAATGAACATTGTTCGAGTTCTTCTCCAACCTCTTTATGGGTTTCTTGTATCTTTTGGAGAGCTTCTTTATCCATTTCATTAAGGGTGCTTGCGTCAGGGATGGCGCCGAAGTTCTTGCTTGTGAAGGTGATGACACGGTGGATAAAGTTCCCGTAGGTCCCAAGGAGTTCGTCGTTATTTTTTGAGACAAAATCGTTCCATGTCCAGTCGGTGTCTTTATTCTCCGGCATATTTATTGATAGATAATAGCGTATGACATCAGGGTCGAACCGACTCAGGATCTCAGGGACCCAGATTCCAACGCCTCTGCTTTTTGAGAATTGCTCTCCTTTTAAAGTGAGATATTCGTTTGCTGGGATATTATACGGAAGATTCAATGTGTCATCGTACCCCATAAGGATAGATGGCCAGATAATAGAATGGAACGGGATGTTGTCCTTTGCAAGGAAATAGTAATGTTTTGCCGCTGGATTTTTCCACCATTCCTGCCATTTCGATGGCTCTTTGTGTTTTTTTGCCCATTCCTTACTCGCGGACAGGTACCCGATTACCGCATCAAACCAGACGTAGATACGTTTGTTTTCAAATCCGAACACGGGGACCTTAATCCCCCAACTCATATCACGGGTGATTGCACGGTCATGTAATCCGTTCTGTAACCAATTATTCGTAAATTTCAGGACATTTGCTTTCCAATAGGTCTTATCTTTCAGCCATTCGATGAGCTTTGGTTCAAAGAAACTTAAGGCAAAGAATAGGTGTTCTGTTTTTTGTTTGACCGGTGTTCCTCCGCATACTTTACATTTTACGTTGAGTATTTCGAATGTATCAAGAAGTTTTCCGCAGTTGTCACATTGATCTCCTCGTGCTCCTTCTTTCTTGCAGTGTGGGCAGGTTCCTTCGACATAGCGATCCGGGAGAAATCGCTGGCAGGTGGGACAGTAGAGTGCATCGATACTTTTTCGGTTGATATATTTCTTCTGATAGAGATTAAGGAAGATTTCTTGGACCGTTGTTTCGTGATTCGTTGTTGTTGTGCGGGTGAAGAGGTCAAAGGAGATGCCGAGTTGTTTCATATTTTCGGTTTGTTCCTTATGATAATGATCAACGATTGCTTGCGGTGTTGTTTTTTCTTTGTCAGCAGTAATCGTGATAGGAGTTCCATGTTCGTCGCTCCCGGAAACCATGAGGACATCCCTGCCTTTCAGGCGGTTGTATCGTGCAAAGATGTCTGCTGGAAGGTAACATCCGGCGATATGTCCGAGATGTAAGGATCCATTCGCATAGGGCCATGCGACGCCAATAAAAATTTTCTCATCCATGAAAATCCTGCCTGAATACTGAACACAACATTTAAATATGACGCAAGTTCTATACAATAATATTAAGTATCAACTTAATGAAAAATGGTACTTCATTACCTTAAGATTACCGATTTACTTCCTCTCGAAATATATGCAAAAAAAGTAGCGAGATTGAGAGAAAAAAGAAAGACTTCTGCTATTACGAGCAGAGCCAGGTGCTATTTTTCAAAGGGTTGATGTAAAATTAGAGGTGAAGATAATGGTCATTGACCCATCAACTACAAAATATTTAATTAAGGCTAAAATAAAAGCAGATGGAATTATCGAGAAATCAGATGTCGTCGGAGCTATTTTTGGTCAAACCGAAGGGCTTCTTGGTGATGAACTTGATCTTCGTGAGTTACAACGATCCGCCCGTGTTGGAAGAATTGAGGTGGAGCTTGATTCTAAGAACGGGAAAAGCGATGGTGTTCTTACGTTACCAACGTCGTTAGATAAAGTAGAAACGGTTATCCTTGCAGCAGCGTTTGAAAGCATCGATCGTGTTGGTCCTTGTAAAGCCACGATTCATGTCGAGGAAGTCGAGGATGTACGAGTTTCACGAAGAAAACAGGTTATTGAACGAGCGAAGGTATTGTTAAATGATGTGATGGAAAAAAGCAAGACCGACAGCGAAAGTATATCGGAGAATGTTCGCCAAGCTGTTCAAATAGAGGAAATCACAAGCTACGGTCATGATCATTGTCCTGCTGGTCCGAACATCAATGAGAGTGATGCGATTGTTATCGTTGAAGGTAGACGTGATGTGCTAAACTTGTTGAAATATGGGATTAAAAACGTCATTGCAGTGGGTGGTACCAATGTCCCGCGGACTGTTATTGATCTTTCAAAAGAAAAAATCACGACTGTTTTTGTTGATGGCGATCGTGGTGGCGAGTTGATTCTTCGAGAGTTATTGCAGGTTGCTGATGTTGATTTTATTGCACGGGCACCGCAGACAAGAGAGGTTGAGGAAATCCCACAGAAACTCATCATGAAATCATTGAAGAATAAGATACCGCGTGAGCAATATATGGATATGTATAATATCAAGATTGAAAGCAAGAACGGGGAAGATAAGCGCCAAGAGAATAGTGAGAAGCAGCCACAAAAGATGAAGAAAGAATTTTTCTCAAAGAAAAAGGAGCAGCAACAGACGCGGAAGGAAGAAGGTGATAGCGCTGAAGATGTTGAAGAACCAGTGATTACGACAGAGAAACAAAAGAATTACGAAACGATTCTCAATGAGATATCTGGTTCATTAAAGGCGGTGTTATTAGATGAGAACGGAAAAGAGATCCGTACTATCCCTGTTCGTGAGCTTACCGATGAGATTAAGAAAGGTGATAATGTCTCTGCGGTCGTATTTGATGGTATTGTCACCCAACGCTTGTTGGATATCGCGAACAACAAGAATGTTAAGGAAATAGTTGGTATCAAGTTAGGGAACGTCGTCAAAATGCCGAAATCAGTCAAAGTGTTGACAAAAAATGATTTTCAATAATTTTATAACGTACTAAACATCGTAACAATCATGCGAGTGTTAGACAGTTACATACGAAACAACCGTGAAAAAATATAAAAAGTCTATATAGTATTCTTGACATGGGAAAGGCAGTAACAATGCAGAAAGACGAACTTATCCAACTCCACACGTTTTTATATCAGATACGTAGTCAACTTGAACAGATCTGTGAACATAATGGGTGTGATCATAGTTCTTATGAGAAATTGGAAATTACTCCCTATCAGATCCACAAGTCAAAACGTGAGCATAAACTCGCGGTGTTTACATTAAGTAAAGATATCGCAGGTATCCTCTCGACCAATAACGGTGATCCTGGGTTAGAGAAAATCGCATATCGTCTTGATCAGATGGCTATCCGGTTTATGACTGAGCGGGAAAAAGAAACTCATCGGTTATAGATCTTTTATCATACTGTACGCATTTTCTCCATTTTGATAGAAGTGGTGAAGTATATCTTGAAGAATAAATCCTTGTGTTTTATAAAACTCAAGAGCACCTTGGTTTGTCGTGCGGACTTCAAGTTCTACCCGAGTGACATTTTGATGTTTCATCTTTGAGAGGAAGTGTGAAAGCAGTGCTGTACCGATGCCTTGTTTCCGATTTTTTTCTGTTACAGCAAGCATGAGGATTCGTGCGATAGTAGGTGAGGTTTTAATACCGATAAGAAAACCAATGATTGAATTATTTCTTAATGCTATAAGAAAGCCGTCTGGGAATGATTCGTAGAATTGGTTGAAGATTGAGGGGTTGTAGCGTTCTGGTAACGTGTCGAACGCAAGATCGATGACTGGAAAAATATCGTTCGGTTGTACACGTCGGATTTTCAGCACAAACGGTGAACATCTACAAGAATATAAATGGGTAGCGGTATGTTTAATAATGTTCGTGAAATATGGGTCGATACGAGGTGTTTCATATCAGTATCGATGATGTCATGGTTACCCGAATTATCTTTGAACGTTTTTCGAAAGAATTCAGTGATAGCTTTGATGTAGATGTCGTTATTGCTGGTGCAGGCCCTGCTGGTTTAACCGCCGCGAAATATTTAGCCAATGCCGGTAAAAAAACGGTTGTGTTCGAACGAAAGCTTTCGGTAGGTGGCGGTATGTGGGGTGGTGGTATGACCTTTCCTGTTATCGTCGTACAAGAAGAATCTAAATATATTTTAGAGGATGTTGGTGTTCGAGTGAAGGACGAGGGAGGTGGGTATTATAGTGCTGATTCTGTTGAGGTTACGACAAAACTCTGTTCAGCTGCAATTGATGCAGGCGCTCGGATATTCAATACGATTTCTGTCGAGGATGTGCTTTTGGATAAAAAGAAGGTTAATGGTTTTGTGATTAATTGGAGTGCGGTTGAGATTGCAGGTTTACATGTGGATCCTCTATCGATTCGTGCGCGGTTCTGTGTCGATGCCACTGGTCATGCAGCTGAGATTTGTCATATTGTGAGGCGAAAGGTTGGTGCTCTGAACACACCAAGTGGTGATTTGGAAAAAGAACGTTCCATGTGTGCGGAGGTCGGAGAAAGGACTGTGGTGGAAAATACAAAAGAGGTTTATCCTGGTCTTTTTGTTGCCGGGATGGGTGCGAATGCGGTCTACGGTGCGCCACGCATGGGTCCGATTTTTGGTGGCATGCTTCTTTCCGGGGAGAAAGCAGCGAAATTGATCCTAAAAAAACTCAAATGATCACTAGTATCCAACGAATGTTTGTTTTTTTTCTTTTTCATTGCGTAGAGTACGTTGATGTTGAAGCTCTGTCATGCTGGTATTATAAAAATTTTATTGCAAAAGAATTAAAAAGATAAATGTATATATCATCTCACATCAAATAGTATATAATAAAGTCGGGAGGTAAAAAAATGAATCGAAGAAATTTTAGACAAAGTGAAAGTGGGGATGTGTTAGGCATCCCGATGTATCTGATCATAATAATGATTGTTGCAGTCGCTGTGATTGCGTCTGTTGTTTTTATGATCCCGAAGGCAACACGAACAATGAATGCACAGGTACTGGGAAATGCGTTGCTTGCAGAAAGCCCAGGGAGCAAAGGTGGAGGCTCGTTTACGTTCTCCAAGACCTATACCGTGTGGGTGAATGTGATCACTAGTGATGAGCGTGCAGACCCTATTTCAGGGGCGACGGTGACATTGGTTGGTGCCGGTGTTGCGAGTCAAGGGAAAACCTTGAACAATGGCTCAGCGAAAATAACAGGGATTAAACCGGTTCTTGATGCGAACGTAAATGAAGCGCATTTGAAACTGACGGTGAAGGCAACAGGGTTTGAGGATTTTACTGATATGAAAGCGGTGAGTGTGATACGCTTAAGCTAAGGTTTTTCAGGAAGATCCTACGGTACTAACTTGATGTGTTGAAAAGGATTGTTTCATATAAAGTGAGGTAGTGGGGGAAATTTCAATGTTAGTGAGGAAAAAGAAAGAGAATTTACGAAAGAAAAAAGAAATAACTGATGGGTCTGCAAAGGGAGAGAACCTGCAGACGATACGCAGTTGGATCCGGACGATTGAACAAACAACGACGAGTGTGAGCTCGCGGTTATCTGCGGTAGAAAACCGATTATCCGGGGGGATGAAGGGCCCAGAAAATAGTATTCTTAAGGGGCTGGAAGGACCTATCGCGACCCTGCTTTTAAATGCGAAGAAGAAGAACGCAGGTGAGCTTGCACGTATGCTCGATGGTGAACTTTCTCTTCTGCATAATGAGCTGATAAAACAACAGCAGGAGACCTGCGGTCTACAAGAACAACTTGGGGCGTTCGAGAAAACAAGTTCGACGATCACCACAGAGCTTCAGGCGGCACAGACTGCGATTTCGGAGATGAAAACCGCAATGGAGGTTCGGATGAAACGACCAGAGCGACATGAACCTTTTGTGATGCATGTGGGTGCTTTGGAAGTTCCTGTTGAATTTACCGGTCTCATTGGTGGTCTGCTTGCGTTTATTATTGCGATTCTTGTTCTCATCGATCAGAAACCAATTCTGCTCTCCCCTGTGTTTCTCTTTCTTGTTGGTTTTCTCCTCATAGGGTTTGCATTGTTGAAGATGGTTCGAACTCGCTCTCGGACGCCACTTCATCCTTTCTCCACGATGCCTGTAAAAGCTCCCTCTGCACAAATCAACCCGGTGCCGTATGAAAAAGAA
>Ga0307446_1000081_pt1 | contig 26254 bp, 30 predicted proteins | sample SalMarSW160320MG_FD_202141 | JGI IMG/M metagenome (GOLD analysis project Ga0307446, IMG submission 202141) | Salt marsh sediment microbial communities from the Plum Island Ecosystem LTER, Massachusetts, United States - SW1603-20 | ecosystem: Environmental > Aquatic > Marine > Intertidal zone >... | reverse complement strand
TATCAACATATTCAAGATGGGATCAATAATGCAAGCTCTGGGGATACTATTTATGTTTTTAATGGGATCTATCACGGTGGCATTCTCATCCCTGGTTTATATCACGAGTACCCCTCTCCAAATAAAACGATTAATCTAATCGGTGAAGATAAAGAATCTACAATCCTGGATTGTTTTATTTGGATTGCTGCTGATTGGTCGAATATCACTGGGTTTACTATTTATAATAATTTATCCGGAGGTCAAGCCATATTTGTCGCTTCAAATCACAATACAATTACTCAAAATATAATTAGTAGTTACGGGTATGGTATATGGCTTTGCGACTGGTATAGAGGCTCGACATATAACACTATTTCTAATAATGTAATAAAAGATAATTTATGTTACGGGATAATGGCAAGTGGCTTTTCAAACAGGATAATTGGTAATACTATTACAAACAACTGCTTTGCTGGGATTGACATCGGATTTGGTTCGTTTAGTTACGGTAACAATATTTCAGGAAATACAATCAGTGACAATGAAGCGGGGATTAATCTGTAGAGTTCGTCTAATAATAATATTTTTAACAATACGATTACGAATAATCATGGCAAAGGAATATGGCTTCGTGGTTCAGATGACAATATAATCTCCAGAAACAATATTATGAACAATACAGATGAAGGTATAGTTCTTGAAATTGGTAGTTATAATACGATTTATAGAAATAAGATAATCAACAATAAAGATGGTATTCATATAAGCTCATCATCTGAAAATAACAACATAACTATGAATGTCATTTCCAATAGCTACTATGGGATGTGGATGGTATTAGTATCCAACAACAACATTATTTCTTACAATGATATAACTAAAAACAATTGTGGACTTTATTTAAGTGGTTCTTCAACAAATCAAGTTATTTTCAACAATTTCGAACATAATATTCTCAACGCGTATTTCGTAAATTGTCATACCATATCCTGGAATAGAAACTTTTGGGATAGACCCCGTTTGCTTCCGAAACCAATTAGTGGTTTAATCGAAAAATGGATATGGATTCCTCAGCTTAAATTCGATTGGCATCCTGCACAAGAATCGTATAATATTTGAGGGAAATCCATGAAAAGGAAATGTTTGGCGATTGGAATCATTATTATTTTTTAAGAAAAAGCCTATTTTAAGTTGTTTGGTATAAAACATTAATGGAGCCGCTTGGGCTTGAATTCGATTTTTTCTTTCATGATAATAAATGACAGAAAGGTGTCTACGTGGTGCTTTTTTCCAGATACACATACTTATTAACGTAGACAAATACCTAAATGGTTTTTCGTACCATACTAACATTAATACTATCGTTTATTCTATTGAATACCTATGAGACCGTTGATAAACTCACCGTCTTCATCCTCTAGGATGTTTCATTATAACGATTTAGTGATTGAATTACATCCGGATGTCTATGATCCTGCTGAGGATTCTTTCCTGCTTCTTGAGTCAATCCCTATTGCTCCTCAAGATTTTGTATTAGAGCTTGGAACAGGGTGTGGACTCATTGCCTTAGAATGCGCGCGTAAAGGAGCAAAGGTGCTCTGTACGGATATCAACCCGTTTGCGGTTCAACTCACTCTTCATAATATTGATCGAAATCGTCATCTTCTCAAAGGTGATATTGAGATACGACAAGGTGATTTATTCACTGTTTTAAAAAAAACAGAACTCTTTAATGTCATTATTTTCAATCCGCCGTATCTTCCGACCAAAAAAAAAGAAAAAGTCGGAGGATGGTTCGACATCGCAACAGACGGTGGACGAGACGGTTTGAAACTAACAAAACGATTTCTACATGGGTTTCACAAACATCTTCTTCGAAAGGGGGCTGCGTATTTTATTTTTAGTTCGTTATCCAAACGCTCAACGATGGAACATTACCTAAAAAACGAACAATTCACAGCCTCTGTCGTAGCACGTCATATGTCTGATGACGAGGAACTTGATGTGTATCGTGTTTCTCCGACAGCTTAAAATCAAATAAAACGGTTACGTTATCAAATAGACGCTGGTAATTTATGACTGAAGACTACTACCCCTGGGGTGGTGAATTCACCGCTTGTTCACCCAAAGGATGTGTCGCTGTTGTGTTACTCAACATTCAGTACAACCCACCAGAGACTGTCGCAATCTACGGCCGATTAAAAACTGAAAATATAGGCATAGAAAAAATCATTGCAAATACCATCTCAAATCCTTACATTCGTTTTCTGATTGTCTGTGGAGATGATATTCGAGGGCATCGTTCAGGCTCATCTCTGATTGCCTTGTATAAAAACGGTATCGATCACAATCATCGGATCATCGATGCGCCAGGAGCAATCCCGTATATTGAAAATTTAAAAGAAGAAGCAATAAGGCGGTTCCAGGAGCAGCTGAACGTTATGGATTTAATTGGAGAAAAAGAAAAGGAAAAAATCGATACGATAATTGCTGATTGCATACAGAAGTCTCCCTCCTCTTTTGGGGAGTCGTATATTGCGATACGGCTTAAACCGGAAAACACCGTCAGTTTGAATGACAATCGCGCGTTACATTCAAGGATTGTTATCGATTATTTAGGGAACGTGAGAACAAGAGGTGAGTAGTTGTTTTCGTTTACAAAAGAACAAAAAGTGTTTGATATCTCAGGGATATCTGTCGGTGGACAACCAGGGATGTACCCCACGGTTCTTTTTGGCGGGTTGTTCTTCAAAGGAGAACCTGATTTTGATGACGCAAAACGGCACCTTCAAACTATGTATGATCTGAGCAAACAAACCGGTACCCCGGTCATCCCTGATTTCTTCATTCGAAAAGTTGAGTACATCCAACCGATCATTGCATTTATTGAAAAAGTGATCCCAACGAAACATCCGTTCTCCATTGACGTCATCGAACCATCAATCAAAATTGAGACATTAGGGTTGCTTGCTGAGCGAAAATTATTATCACGGACTATTTATAATTCTATCCATATCGGTATCACAAAAGAAGAAACTGAGGCGTTACAGAAATACACTCCAGAGATGGTCATTGTCGTCGCGTTTAACCCCAAAGATAAATCACCTGATGGAAAAATAGAAGTCCTGGAGAATGGTGCGCATCTTATCGAGTGTGGTCTTCTTGAACTTGTTCGTAAAATAGGCATCCAAAAGCTCCTGGTCGATACTGCTGCCCTTGCTCCTGGTGAGAATAGTGGAGCTGCCATCGCTGCTCTTCCGGTGATCAAGGAGGAATACGGTTTTCCCGCAGGGTGCGCGATTCATAATGTTGTTGAGAAATCACGATGGTTAAACGATTTTCCCTTTGCGAAAAAAACCGTTGATGTCGCTTCGAATAATACGATACCTCTTTTTGGGGGAGACTTTGCGATTTTTGGTCCTATAGAAAACGTAGCGCTTGTTGTTCCTCTCATTGCATGGCAGGATATCCTCGTATCTGAATATACGGAGAATTATTTCGGTGTCAGTCCTATCGCATCGCATCCTCGGAGGAAACTCCTTAAATGAAACAAAAATTGAAAACGAGTGTCATTGGATCGTATCCGATTTACATAGATACACTGGATGTGATAAAGGATTATTTTTCTGAGCAGCAGACATCTTGGACGAAGTACATCGAACAAGCAGTCCATGATATGACATCGGCAGGAATCAACTTAGTATCAGATGGGCAGACCCGAGATCCCTTTATTCAGTTATTCACTCGAAACTTAAGAGGTTGCAGGGTCCGGGCGAGGACAGAAATCCTTGGACCAGTTCAATATACTGGTCCTATCACGGAACCTGATCAGAGATACGCAAAACGATTACTTCCGAGAAACACTAAACTTATCGGGGTTCTTACTGGTCCATATACGCTGATGAAATCGTCTGTTGATTTTTTCTACTATGATGAAAAACAATTGGCGTTTGATTTTGCCGTTGCACTACGAAATGAAGCAGAACTTCTTTTGAAACATGTTGATTTAATCAGTGTCGATGAGCCGTTTTTTTCCAATGAATTCCCCGATTATGCAAAGGAGATGATCGGGACTATCACCAAGGGATTATCTCGTCCAACTCGTCTGCATGTGTGTGGTGACGTGTCTCGTATAATCCCGCAATTAGTCGACATGCCCGTCGATATCCTTTCGCATGAGTTCAAAGCATCGCCATATCTATTCGATGTGTTTCGAGAGTATTCATGCGTGAAAAAGATGTGCATTGGTGCTGTTCGATCTGATGATGTAATTGTTGAAACTGTTGAAGAAATTGTCACTCATGTCAAGAAAGCGATAACTATTTTCGGCAAGAATGTCGTTCAAATCGCCCCTGATTGTGGACAACGCATGCTCCCGCGAGATATCGCATTTCGTAAGTTACAAAATCTGGTGAAAGCAGGAGAGATAATCAATGGTGGATAGAGAAGTTCCTTTGATTAAAGAAAAGAAAACAATGGAAAAAGAAGTGGTTCTCGACCCGCATGGGTTTTTTGTCATCGAAGTCAATGTAAAAGAAATACGTATCGAGTACTACTCGAATGTCTATAAAAATAAACGGATTGTCTCAGGTCATCTTGAGAAGGTTTTTACCGGCACCAAAGCAGATGCATTGTCTGATTCGATCGCACAGCATGTTCCTGTTTTACGTCCAGAGCATTATCTCTATCTTGGGCGTGAATTGCAGAAAGCACAAATTGCCTTTGAACAAAAGAAGAAATATGAACAAGGTGGATGTTAACCCCTGATTACTCGTTCCTCATGTCGGATGATATTCTTTTTTCGTTGGATCAAATGAACTTTTTTCTTTAAGGCTGCCATGTCTCGTTTATCTATTTTTGGTTTAGTGTGAAAATATTGTTTATCACGAGGCGGTTGGTAGGATGACCGCATTTTTCCAGGAACTCCTTTTTTATGCTACGGAATAGGATTTGTATTACATAAACAAAGAAACGAAGGGGTTTATTTGCGTTTCTCTATTGAACCATGATGCGTGAGATGGAACTCGGTTTTTCCATTCTCCCATTTTTTTATGACATTTTTTATGGTTATGGTGTCTCCGATTTTATATGGTTGGATTTCTTTGACACAGCGGTCCCAAAGGATGATTTCTTTTTTTACATTATGTTCCTTTATTGAAATGGTTGTGACAAAACCAAATTCACCATCGTCCTTGAAGAACGCCTTGGTTGCTTGCTTATGTGCTAACACACCACTGATTTCACTCGTTTGGTTTTTTCGTTGTTCTTCCTTTAAAGAAATATCTGTTGGTTCGACTTCTAAGAGCCCCCAACGACCAAGGTGAATTTCCATTCCTCCTGTGTACCCGAGTTTGGTGTAACCATTGATGATTTTAACGATGGTTCCTCGTTGGATTTCTTTATTTTTAATATGGTTAGTATCTCCGTTCCAAAGGACAAGTCGACAGATGGCGGTGTCATCGGTTATCTCAAGGTTGATGACCTTTCCAGGAGCACCATTTTTTTTTTTAAATGTCCTTGGATCCGAAATGCTCAGAACCCTTCCTACGACTGTATAATCACCATTGGGGGCAAGATCAACAATTTTTATGATACTTTGTGTGTTCCTTCCTAGTTCATCTACAATTAAAAAGGCAATGGTATCTTGGTCGATGAGTTCATCGTAGATTTTATATCGTTTTTTTATTTCTTTTTCAAAATCTTTTTTTGTCTTAAGATCAGCAATTAATTCGATAAGCTGTGTCTGGGTCTTATGCATCCGCAACATGACTAGGTATATATTTTTCTTACTTATAGTCTACTATGTATATATAAAAAAATATGGGGAAGGGGAGGTAGTTGGGATTGCAAGTCGATAGGGATAGGATATAAGTAAAAAGCACTCTTAGGTTGATCGAATCGTTTTATAAGGGTTTTTCCAAGGTGTGGTTTTTTTATACGTTGGTTCCGTATTTTTCCTATAGGTGTGACGATACCCCTTTTTCGAATCCCATTTCCCTCCATATTCTTTATATCGATAGTGTTTCATCTCTTCACCTCATCTCCAGCTCGTCTATGAGTGGAATGCATGTTGGTTTCTGTTTTTTATGATATATATACCTACTCTGTGAAAATGTCAAAACGGGAAAAAACAAAGAATCAAAAACTTCGTAAGCAATATATTAATATAATATCGGTGATATAATGGGTTTAAAGGGATAATTTTATGAAGAATAAAAAAGGTATCGCTGGAGGAATCATTTGTATTCTTCTTCTTTCATTGTTGCTTGCTGGTTGCGTTGCACCTAAACAATTTATGGTTCCTATGAGAGATGATGTCGAACTTGCCACTGATGTCTATGTCAAGAAACAGACCCAACCTCATGGCGCGATTCTTATTAGAACACCATACAACAAAAATAGCCTTGTTCTGCTTGGCATGAACTGGGCGCAGAATGGTTGGCCTACAATCGGGCAGGATATGCGAGGAAGGTTTGCATCGGGCGGAAATGATACGGTCTTTAGAAACGAGCAAACCGATGGCCCTGATACGCTGGCTTGGATCGCAAATCAGGATTGGTCAAACGGGAAAATCGCTACCTTTGGCGGTTCTGCGTTAGGAATCACCCAGTATTTGACTGCTGGTGCGAACCCACCACAACTGGCATGCCAGTATATCCAGGTGGCAACCTCAAACCTCTACAAACATGGGATGTATCCTGGTGGGGAGTTCAGAAAAATCATGATCGAGGGATGGTTAAAAGGACAAGGAAGTGACTACATCCTTCCTGAGCTCTGGGCTCACGAAAACTACACCTTGGACTATTGGACGAATGTTTCACTCGAGGACAACTGGCAAGATGTGAATGTCCCAGCGATCCACATCGGTGGGTGGTATGATATCTTTACTCAAGGAACAATTGAGGGATTCCTTGGATATCAACATCTCGGTGGATCAGGGGCGCAAGGAAAGTCAAAGTTGATTATGGGACCATGGACACATGGAGGTGCTGGTACAACGAAACAAGGAGAACTGAACTATCCAGCGAATTCCGTGGATAATTTCTCCCAACTCCTCTTCTGGCAGATGGTCAATGAATACACCATGAACGGTCCAACAGATTATGATAACTGGCCCGCGGTTACGTATTATGTGATGGGTGATGTAAATAATGCTAGTGCACCGGGAAATGAATGGCGATACGCTAATGACTGGCCTGTTTCATCGATTGAGCGTGCGTGGTTCCTCCAATCAGATGGGAGTTTACAAACCATGGTTCCTGCAGACACTCAACAATTCACGTACACATATGATCCAACTAATCCAGTTCCCACCCTTGGTGGAGGAAATCTTAATATCCCAGCCGGTCCCTTTGACCAGCAACCTGTAGAAAACCGTTCTGATGTGCTGGTCTTTACCAGTCCAGTGTTAGAACAACCATATGAGGCAACCGGTCCTGTGACAGCACGGTTGTTTGTTTCTTCTGATTGCCCTGATACTGATTTTACGGTAAAACTAACGGATGTTTACCCTGATGGACGCTCTATGTTGATTATTGATGGTATTTTACGAATGAGGAATCAGAATGGAACTGACCATTGGGAACTGATGAGCCCAGGGACTATCTACCAGGTGGATGTTGACCTCTGGAGCACTTCTTATATTTGGAACACCGGTCATCAAATCCGTGTTGATATCTCCTCATCAAACTACCCAAGGTGTCTCAACAATCCGAACACCGCGGACGGGATGCATAAAAACACGACCTATGCCATTGCTCAGAACACGATTTATATCGATAGTGTTCATTCATCCTGTCTGCTTCTCCCAGAGATACCAAGCAACACGACCACGAATCAGACCATCTGGGTGCCTTCTTTTCCGAAAAACATCCTGGGACAGGATCATCCACAGATGCATCTTCCTGAAAAACTACAAAACATACTCAATCGTTTCTGGATGTATAACCAACTCTTAGGATATCATTCGTTCATGATTAAATAATAATCAGAAACCCCCTTCATTATACTCGGAGGTGCATCTCGAGGAATACACCTTTAATAAAATATATATATTATATAAGTCTACTTTTATATTACCTGATGGGGAGTTACCCCCGTGGATAAATCATGAAGAAAATCATTGTAGCCATAATCCTAGCCTTGCTCTTAATTATTAATATCGTCGTTGCAGCATTTCTTTTTGTCGATATTCAGGTACTCTCATTTCCTCAAACCACAATTCGCGTGGATATCATTGAAATAAACTCTGATGAAATAATACTCCAACACGATCTCCAATTATACAACCCGAATTCTTTTGAAATGATTCTTGAAAACTTCCAAATCGTTGCGACGACAACAACAGGGGAAGAAGTCGCCAATCTTACGATCGATGGTGGTTCGATTCCAGGTCAGGCACATCGAAATTTTACAGGTAGTGGCCGTATTACCATGAAAGGTAATCTCTCAGACATGCTCAGTAGTACAATAACAGGAGTTGTTGGTCTTAATCTCTTTGGCATCATTAAAAAGACAATTCCCCTGAAGCTGACGGTACTAACATCACTGAAAGAAGCGCTTAAGAAGATATCAATACCAACGATTACGGTTCGGGCAGATGTCGGAACCATAACACGTTATGCTGTGAACCTTACGACAGAAATAGATGTGTCAAACCCGAACCCCTTTTCTATGTTTATCAAAGATTTTATCCTTAATATAACTACTGAAACAGGAACTAATGTTGGAAATTTTCGTATCACTGGTGCTCAGATCCCTGCGGAGAGCGCGGTGACATTACAGGGCTATGGATCGGTTGCCATCCAAGCGTTAAACGCAAAAAGACTTCACATTTCTCTTTATGCTGAAGCAGGAGCAACCGTCGCTGGTATCAATAAGTCACTCCCAATCTCAAGTGATATCGACATCGCCGTTCCCGATATCAGTCAATTTATCCCATCAGATAAACCTCTCGAGCTCGCTCTTGATGTCGATCTTACACGCGTGCGCGGTGGGCTAAATGGGAATATGACTCTTGAAGTCATTAATCCAACAAAAATACCGTTGATCGTAACAGATTTAGCTGTCGTGTATTATGGTGTGAAAAATAAGCAGAAATACTTTGTCGCAGAAGGGACACTTGGTGCTGGGGAACTTATCCCAGAGGGTACAACATACTTCCATGGAGATATTATCCTTCTCTATTCAAAACTTTTAAATTTTTCAGGTAAAGGATTTCTGCCTGAGAGCGTTTTTGCTCAGATACGTGCCAGTATCTCTCTTTTTGGCGTCAATCAGACCATCCCGGTTGCCTTAGGTTCGTATATAGATTTTCGGCCGCTTCGTCCCTCACAGTAATCTCTTTTTATAAATGGAGATAAAAACACATAGTGAAATATATATTAATTCTTCTATTTTATACAATACACTCTCGATAGAAAACTACAAATATATCGTAATAAATAGCAATCATGCATCCGATAAGGGGGAGTTATGGTCAGTGGAAAAAAATCAAAGATACAGCTAGTGCATAAAAAAATGAAAAAATTTTATATTTTAAGTATAATCATTCTTTTGTTTTCAAGCATTTTTCCTTTGACTCTCATCGCTGAGAAACCGATACTTGATCCTAATCTTTCTATCTTAAACGTGACAGCAACACCTGATCCTTCTGTAGAAGGAGATACCGTTCATATCTACGTTACCATTAAAAACATCGGCCCTCAAAACATCTCTGTTGGACAGCAAATCACAATCACCGTGAAAGTCGATACGGAGCAGACCGTAGCGACCTTTCTTATAGACTCCTTAGGATTATTACGAAATCAGCAACGGATAGAAAATCTCACCTGGACGGCAACATTGGGTTCTACGCAACGCAGAATCTTACATGTCACCGTGACCTATTTAGGGGTCAATGAAGCGTTTGCTACTGGAGAAATACGAATTAATGAACGAAAGACCGACCTGCTCTTTGTCTCCACTCCGTCTATTAGCGGAATGAGTAAACTTGGAAAACCAATCACGATTACAGGAATGGTAAAAAATATTGGGAAAAACACGACCCAGACTATTAACGTCTCTCTCAGTATCGATCACACGTTGAAACAATGGTACATTAAAAGCACTGGTTTGGTCAAAGGAGAATCCTTTGGCGTCTCCTTCTCCTGGGTCCCCCTTACCTTCGGGGTTCATAGTATTAATCTGACTATTGATCCAAAACAAACAATAAACGAAGAACAGAAAAGTAATAATTACTTTGAAACAACGACTTCGCTCATACCCTGGTGGAATACCAGCTGGCATTATCGCAGAATCTACAACATCACCGGTGTTGGTAACATTTCTTTTGGACTGAATTTTACATCGATTCTTCAGTTACTACAGGTTGTAAATAAAACATTTGATAATACAACGATTACCATTGTGCGGTATTATACGAATGGAACGATGATAGCTATTAATAAAACCTGGTTTAATGAAAGCAGTGTCTTTAATAATTACACCAATGCGGTTGGAACATTATCCTGGATGGTACCGGGACCGTCCTTGTATGGCGTGTATTTTGATGTCATCGAAAATAGGGGGATGCGTAGTCCAATGACTGAGACGTTAAACCTCACGCCATCAGGAGTCGTACAAGGTTCTGTGGTGTCAACCCAAGGTTGGTGGCCTGAGTTTATTAACACCTTTGAGACGTACTATCCACTGAATAAAACCCTACCCCTCCAAGTGTACACCACTGCACTAGCAAAAAACGTTACCGCTCGTTTCTACTGGGACGGTCAGTTTGAATTCAACATGTCATTAAATACGGGAAATAATCTCAACTGGTCAAATACCTCAAAAAAGCTGTCGAAACGAGGTGATTGGCTGGTAAACATCATCGGATACGATGATGCCGGGTATCAAACCGCTCCTCTCACTCTTAGTTTCTATATCGGTAAACCTGATCTTATGGTATCTGCTCTTGTAGCACCTGATGCCTGTTATGTAGGATACAATGTCACAATTACTGCACATGTCTGTGCATTTAATACGACTGTTGAACATGTCAATGTCGCGCTTCGTGTTGATAACATCAACGTAGATGCTCAAGAAGACCTCACGATTCAAAAAGATGAAAATAGAACGCTTCAGTTCACCTGGCTTCCCTCAAATAAAGGAAACCATAATGTCTCTGTCGTTGTTTTTTACTCTGATTCAAACCCGGGAAATAATAAAAGATGGAAATGGGTAATCGTTGAAGGAATACCTGATTTAGCTGTCTTAAATATCACAGTAACGCCAACCCCGGTCAACGAAGGCAGCCCTGTGGCAATTACCGCCTATATTAGTAACACAGGGGATGGAAACGCCACCGACTATACAGTCATCTTGTATTGTGAACAAAATGAAAACAATCACTCCATGTATTTCATTGCTGATAGAAACTCAACGACGGTGAGTCTAAAGAAGAATGAATACACTAACGTGACGATCATCTGGGAGCAGGCACGATTTGGAAAAGCGAGTTTTAATGGTGAATGGGCGGTAGGGATACAAATCTTGAACACCACGCAGACTCCAGATAAACACGGTGTGAATAACTACAAAGCACTCTTTCATGTGCTCTGGGTTATCCCCTCAGAGCGAACCCCTCCGGTTCTCTCAAATCTTGAGTGTTCCTCAACTATTGAACAGGGAAACATGCTTCTTATTCGGGTTAAAGCGACCGATACATCAGGCATCGACACGGTCATTATATCTATTAAAACCCCAAATAAGACCTTTGTGAACGCAACAATGACTGAAACAAACAATGACCGATATGAATATCTTTTTAACGCCGTTCAGCTCGGCAGACATGATTTCTCTATCAAAGCGACTGACCTCTCATTTAATAAAAGTCAGTCGACCATTACTGGGTCTTTTGAAGTCACTGGCGATAAAACACTACCAAGCGTCACTTACTTTGGAGCGAATCCCTTTGTCCAATTACAAAACGGTCAGGTAGAGATCCGCTGTATCACCACTGATTTCTCAGGCATATACTCTGTTGAGGTAAGGATACGTTTCCCGGATGACCTCTCAGAAGTACACACCATGAGTAATACGCTACCTGATACAAAGTACATCTACACAAAAACATATGGAGCCATCGGAAAATACGTTTTTTCAATCACCGTGGAAGACAACAAAGGAAATAAGAAAACTACGGAAGAAAAAACATTTTGGGTTACCGATGATCTAAATGACACGGATAATGATGGCATGCCCGATGCCTGGGAGATTCAATACGGGTTCAACCCACTTGATCCAAACGATGCTTCACTAGACGGAGATAACGACGGTGTTACCAATCTCGAGGAGTATCAACAAGGTACCAACCCATTACAGAAACTATCTTCTTCCTCCGAATTATTTACCCGGTTAAAAGACAATTGGGGGTATCTTACTGCATCCATTATCGTCTTTATACTCATTATGCTACTGGCTTTCTATGGGATAAGGAGACGGAACCAATGAACATAATCTCACGTAAAACAGCACCGTTTGTGGCGATTATTATTCTTGCGTTCGTCGTCTTCCTCTTCTCTCTTTGGGATATTGTATATAATGAACAGTGGTTGGAACGCATTATTGCCCTCTACGGAATTCTCGTTATCCTTACCGTATTATTCCTGGTTTCCAAAGAAAAAAAGAAACCGGTTGTTAAAAAAACTGTTGATGAATTCGAAAAATCACTGAAAGGCAAACTCCATCATTTCAAATGTCCCTTATGTGATGGTATTTTCGCTATTAAAAAATCAAAACAAAACAACAAAAAATCTTTCACCTTAACATGTCCTGATTGTGGGACTATCGGGACTGTTCCTTCAAAACCATCACGGGTCCTTGAAGAAATCCCTGAAAAGAAATCAGTTCATAAGAATTTCAAGTGTGAACACTGTGGGGAGTGGATTACCGTCTGGGCTGAGGGAGTAGACATTGTAACGGATGTCCATGTGTATTCCTGTCCCTATTGTGGGACGAAACAAGATATGAGTATGAATTAAATGTGATGCCGTATTTTTACTGCTTCTCCGTGGGTTGATTCTGTCATCTCCTTCCCGTTCATAAGTGCCACGCCAACACCACAGAGTTGTTTCTTTTTCCTAACGAGCACTTCGTCACCAATCCGTATTGATTCGTCCGCATTTTTTATCCCTGGTGCGAACACAGATCCTTTCAACGTAAAATCATCATAGATATCTACCCAATACTCTTCTGTGTCATTCAATCGCTTCGCTCCATCCAGGGTAAGTGAAATAAATCCTCGCTCTTCGGTAAGCATCCCAAGTTGTATGTTTTTATGCATTATTTTCTGATACGGATATTTTCCTCTGATGATACAATCTTTCATCAAATGACTCGTTAGTGATGGACCAAATTGATAACAGGCAAGCGATGCGATGTTTTCATAGGTGCGTTTTTTCGGATCAACACGAGTGTAGCCTTGTGTCAAATGCTGTAATACATTCGCTAAATTAGTAAGCGATTCAGCTGATGTTAATGAATCGTTACAGGTTATGTGTGGTTCTTTAAAAAGATCACGAACAAATGCTTGTATCGCTAAAGGGATGTGCATGATGACTGCATCATAGGAGTTTTTCTGCAAGTACGTTTGCAGGAGTGTTCGTATCATTTTCTTTTCATCCTCATCCCAGTAGCCCGTAACCGCAATATCGTAGGTGGCTGCAGGGTATATGAGTTCTAGCTCTCTTGGAACAAGACCCAGAGGAGAGGTCAGGATGACTTCGTGGATTACGAAAGGATTAGCCAGGTTAAAGAAGCATTCTCTGAAGAGTTTATGGGATTTTGAGAACGAGTACGGCTTTTTTGCAGAGCAAGGCAACAAGAGTAATATTTTTGTGCTAGGTGGTTTTTCATACCGGTGAATGATTCGGTGTTGGAATCGTCGTATCTCAGGTCGTACCAATGAATCTTTCGTCGTCGCAATCAATGGTTGTTTTCGAACAATCGGTGTTCGCTCCTCTAAAAATTCATATTGAGTGAGATCAAGGATTCGTAACAACGATGCAAGATGCGGACTGCTTCTGACACGGACCTCTACGAGTTCTCGTAGCGAACCAGTGAAAATCGCGTTCCTTACTTGTTTCATCTCATAAAAAAGCATATAGTAATTATGCTGCAAGATGTCTTCGTACTCCATCACTGATGCATCGTTTGTTTTTACACAAGAGGGGCAGCTGCAGGGGAGCTCAGGGAGCTGATTTTTCTTAAAAAAACCTGTTGGAAAAAGAAATGTCTGGTTTCGTGCTGCGAGAAACGCGGAAAAAGAATCAAAAAAATCGACACCCATGTACGCGAGGAGTGCCATACTTGTTGAATCACCTACACATGGAAGATAGATCAGTTTCTCATATCCTATGTTCTTTCGTAATTCTGTTATAAATTCAACGCAGTGTGTTTGTTGAGTAAACAATTGAGCCGCATTTGCAACGATAAAAAGAGATGTATCTTTGTCAATCACTAGATCTGGGATTAATTCTTTTTTTGAGGGAATCACACAATACTCTGCATTCTTCCTATAGTATTGGGTGCTGAGGTGGAGTTCATTAGTAACGTCTCTTGGATAGAAAAGATAATTATCCAATGAGATGTCTTTTTGTTCCTTCTTTTTTGTTGTTGAAAAGATGCTTTCTCCAATACGTATTAGAGGTTTTTTAGTTTTTACTGCCTCATTTGTCAGGATGATATCAGAAAATTCTGGTGCCTTGCATCGAGATGTATGGAGAAAAAGAATGGTTGGAGTTCTCACCGTCGTTTTATTTAGAGTCAATTGTCCGATTCGTGCAGGTCCATCTCTGTGTTGTACTCGAAAATCCATCGGTTACTGATACTGTTTCCTCTTTAAGAACATTTAGATACCTTGTTAATGTCGGAAGTATCTTTGACCGGTAAACACCATTGCAATCCCCTGTTCGTTTGCCGCTTGGATTACTTCGTCATCATGGATGGAACCACCCGGTTGTATTATGGCTTTAACTCCAGCCTTCGCAGCAACATCTACTGCGTCCCGGAAAGGAAAGAATGCGTCGCTAGCCATGACAGAGCCGTTGGTTTGGTCCTTACCTTTATGGGTTGCGATCCAGGTAGCATCCACACGGGAGGTTTGCCCGCCTCCGATTGCAACCGTTCGTGTCTTTTTCACAAATACGACAGAGTTTGATTTGATGTGTTTGACGCATTTCACTGCGAAATCCATCGAGAGGAGGTCTTCTTTTGTCGGCTTGATCTTCGTAACAGTCTTCCAGGTGATTTTATCAGCAAACCAAACATCTCGTTCCTGCACAAGGAATCCGCCAACAACACTACGAATATCCAAACCCCTTCTCTGAATTTCCTTATCTAAACCTTGGAGTTCAAGTAACCGGAGGTTTTTCTTTTTTCTAAAAATCGCTAAGGCATCTTTTCCGAAGCTTGGCGCCACAATCACCTCAAGATAATATTTTGACAACTCCAATGCGACGTCTTTTTGTAGTTCCCTATTAAACGCAACGATGCCACCATAAGGAGAATAGATATCGGTTGCGTATGCGTCATTCCATGCTTGAAGCAATGTCGATGCACTGGCGATCCCACAGGGAGTCGCATGTTTAATTATCACACAAGAGGGTCCTCTGAATTCTTTGGTGCACTCAATAGCGCAGTTCGCATCAAGGATATTATTGAACGAAAGTTCCTTCCCTTGCAGCTGTTTAGCGTTCGAGACACAGGGTTCTTCAACAGAGGGAAGCGCCTTGTAAAACGCTCCTTTCTGATGCGGGTTTTCACCATATCGCATCTCTTGGATCTTCCGCATCGTTATTGAGAAATCACCGGGTAGAAGTTCATCAGTCCAACGATTCCTCAGATATTGCGAGATGATACTATCGTACTGGGCGGTATGGGCATAGGCCTGAACCGCTAATTTTTCACGGTACTCTAGTGGTATTCCATTTTTAGATTTCAGAACGGCAAGGACCTCTGCATATTGTGTTGGATCGGTTACGACGACAACATCTTTGTAATTTTTAGCCGCAGCCCGGATGAGGGTCGGCCCACCGATATCGATGTTTTCAATGATTTCTTCAATACCAACCTTTGGTTTTTGTATCGTTTTTTCAAAGGGATACAGGTTACACACAACAAAATCAATCCTGTTGATGTTATGGTCTTTGAGGGTTTTTAGATGTTTTTTGTTATCTCGTTTAGCAAGGATTCCTGCATGGATGATCGGATGAAGGGTTTTGACCCTACCATCGAGCATTTCAGGAAATCCAGTAACATCTGATACTTCTGTAAAAGGGATTCCTGCCTTGTGTAACACCACTGCGGTGCCACCGGTTGAAAGAATATGGATTCCCCGGTTTGATAGTTCTTTTGAAAAGTCAACAATGTCTTGTTTATCGTAGACACTTATCAGCGCGTATCGGTATTCCATTACTCTTACCTATGGAGCATATGAGCAACGCTCATAAACATTTGGGTTTACCCTGATTTTTTTCTCTTTCAATAGCTTCCAGAAGGCTCAGTTCCCCAGTTAGCACCTGAAGTGCTGTTTTCTCAGAGATGGTCAATCTCCCTTCGCTAAGCTGTCTGCTTCGTTTTTGAACGTTTTTAATTGCTCCTCTGGATGTTTCAATAGGAAGCGTAGTTTGCACCCGCCCACCTGAAAGTAATGCGATTGCTGCTGCTGCTTCGCTGTCTCGTACGCATCGTCGTTTCTGTTGCGCTGGTGTCGTTCTGGTTTCGTCAACAATCTCGATGGGTACCTCTAAAGGGATAAGAGAATTGATGATTCTGTTTCTGTTTATGATGGACCCATGTCCAATGCGGATATAGGTTTCTTTCGATGGGTAGAACTTTGTGAACCGCTTTATCTCAGAAGCCACGTATTCAGGACCATCCACCTGAATTTTCTGAAGTAAGATATCGTCACCTACGATTGCTATTCCTGGTCGTTCTCCAGGATCAATACCAATAAAAATCTTGGAATACAGCTCTTTTCCGGTTAGTTTCTGAACCGCAAGATCAATCGCATACTCGATAGAATCATAAGCATCTGCAGCAACTTTCTTACTTAACGAGATTTCTTTTAGTTCTTTTTCTGATGTGAGGATGACACCGATTCTTCTTGGGACATCGTCTTGTGATACAAGGGAAACATACCCGACATTTCTTTTTTTTAACGCTTTTATAATGTCATGATAGAGAGAAAAATCTTTGGTGTACACACCCAGTGTTTTCATCCAATGAAATCATCAGATATGTTAAATATATACATTTCCCCATCAATGTTACGCAAAAAAATTGGTAAGCAAATTCCCACCAATAAACATCCCACTTAACAATAACACAGAAACAGAGAATAATACAAACCAGGCGATTTCGCTCCAGAGCAACACCTTTTTCCCATCCAAAGGACCGAATGGTAATAGATTAAATGTTGCAAGTAATAAATTCACTAGACAGATAAACCCGATTAGTGTCCCCCAAAAACCCATCGTAAAAAACCAAAAGTGATAGAAGATATAGGTGACGACCGCAATACCAATATTTGAGGCAGGTCCTGCAGCAGCGATTCTTCCAGTTTCAAATGGTTTTGCATCCCCTCTGAACATCACTGCTCCTGGTACTGCAAAGACAAGACCAGTGAAAAACGCAATAATCACCGATACGAGTAGACCTTTTGGATACATGCGGAACTCGGACCAGAGGCCATATTTTTGTGCGACGAATTTATGGGAGAGCTCATGAATAAAGAAGGCAGTAACAATCCCTAGAAAAGCAATTGGCATAAAAAAAAAGTACGATACGATATCAATTGGAGAACCTAATAAGGAAAAAAGAAGATTATTTTTTGAAAAGGTAAACGAAAATGCAATAGTAAGGACCCCAATAGCGATAATAAGATGACCGAGTTCAATTCTGCTAAACGAACCTGGTTTTCCGACCTGTAGGTTCCCTTTAGGTATATACATATACTCCCGGGGAGAAAGATCATGAAATGAGGTGTAGAACTTTTTTCGCTCAGTCATAGCCGTCTCGCAGATTGGTACGAGTTATAAATAATCGGGATAAAAACATTTAGCCAAGCCCAAGACTAAGAATCCATGGAAGCGCAACAATGGTTCCTATGATGCTTCCGAGATTCGCCAAGGCGACAACCATAAGAAGACGGATGACCTTGTTTCTTAAAAAATCACGCACCCGCTCAATCTTACTGAGTTCTTGGAAATCTTTTATTAATGGTTTGCGTAATTTTGCTTCGACTAACCCAGCAAACCATCCCGGTGCGAAAAACGGTTCAAGCGACGTAAACGGAGCAGCAAGGAATGCCGTAAGAATCGATAAGGGATGTCCGCGTGCGATTGCGACGCCAACTCCAGAGAGAATGCCGTGAACAAGGAACCAGATAAGAAAGACATCTTTGATTTTATTCCAGGGGTCAACACCTGTTGAATAGATGATCCACCCAATAACTGCGAAAAAAATAACAGGAATAGCGACCTCAACAACCTTCACAAGACTCAGACGTTTTTTTGGAATTTGTTCAAGTTCTTGCAGGTTTGCATGAAGTTCTTGTTTCTCAAGATGCTTCTTGATACCATTAACGTGTCCTGCGCCAACGACTGCAACGACCTTTCCCTTCTTACTTTCCTCATAGATTTTTTGCGCGATATACAGGTCCCGCTCAGTAATCAACACCTTCGCAGCACTTGGTGCAATTTTACTGAACTCCTCCATCATCTGCGAGAGGACATCCTGCTTCATGAGTTCTTTCAAGTCCAGCTCTTCGAGTTCCTCTTCATCGTACCCGATCATTGCTTTGAGAAATTCCCAAACCACCTTGAATTTCTCACGAAGTCCCATTGTCCTCCAGGCTCGCTTCAGCGTCACCGTAATATCCCTATCAACTAAGGCAACCTTGATGTTATATTTCTCTGCCTCTTGCATCGCAGCGATCATTTCGGAACCTGGTTCCACACCGTATTCCTCGCCAAGTTTTCGTTGGATCGAGGAAAGGAAGGTTTGTGCAAGCATAAAATACGCATTATTGGATTTGATAAGTGCAGTGACCGGTGTGTTTTCCCATTTATCTTTTTTGGAAATCGTTTCAAAACGCCGCTGACAGAGCTCCACAGCGACAATATCTGGTTTATAGGTTTCGATGGCTTTCCGAACTTCATTTACACTTTCTTCAGAAATATGTGCCGTACCGATAAGGATGATATTATCAGATATTTTTTCTTCCAAAGCTATCTCCTATGTTCTGTTTGAATCGGTGACGACTTCAAAAAATTATTTAAATTTCAGCTTCGAAATCTTCAACGTTTGTTGTGAATTCTTCATCAGATTGAATTTTTCCCTGCTCTCGAAGAGTTGCTCGCGCAAGAAGCCAGTATATTAAGGCAAGCGCGCGTCGTCCTTTGTTGTTTGTTGGGATGACATAATCTATGTACTTGGTTTCATTGTTTGTATCACACAGTGCAATAACAGGGATACCGATGTTTTTTGCTTCATGTAACGCCTGAATATCAGCAAGAGGGTCGGTAAGTAAAATGATTTCTGGTTCGAGGAAGGTTTTCGCATTCGGATTTGTTAATGTTCCTGGTTGAAATCGGCCATCAAGAACTTGAATCCCCGTCTTTTCCCCAAGTTTTCTTACTGGTTTTTGCCCATATTGTCGAACGGAAACTGCCAGGATCTTGGATGGGTCGTATTTCGCCAGAAACTTCGCGGCCGCCTTTATTCTTTCGTCGGTTTTCTTCACATCGATGATGTATAACCCATCGTTTCGTACTTTATAGATAAATTCTTTAATGTCAGCGGTTTTCTGCCGGGTCCCAATATGAACACCCGAAGTCATATAGGTCTCTTCAGATACCATCATTGTCGGTTCTGTTTCCGCAGCTTGTTTTTCTTCAGCCATAGTTGTTCCTCAAATCTACGCTTTTATTTCCTTTTGTTTCACGGTAATTGGAATAGCACCTTCATCATACTCAAGCATCGCGATTTCAACAGGGTCTATCATATCTTTTGGTATTTCCGCTAAGATCGAAGGGGCCCCCATGGAAAGTTGTAAGGCTCGTGCGCCAATGATGCGAGCTTTTTCAAAGCGAGTATATGTCACAGTGTTCCTCCAAAGTATCAGGATAGGTAGAAGCCCAAATAACAGAAACCTTTAAAAATATTGCCCTTCAATACACCTGTTTTTCACGAGTATCGTGGTTTTTTAAAGAATGGAGTCGTTTTATTTTAACTCATCAGTGAATTCAGGAAGATCGGTTGCGATCGTTCTCGTGGAAAACTCATCATCTAATGCAAGCTGCATGTCAACGATGATGTCGCGAAGGAGACGGTCAATTCTGTTGTTTTCAAATTCTTTTACTCCGTCAATATCGGAATAAATCTTCCCCATATAGCTTCCCTCATTTCGATGTATTTCTATATTGTAGAGAACTTCCTCCATCTTCTAACACCCTCTTTCTCTTTATTCACCCAATAAAATAGTATCCCTATAATAATCTTTTGGAATATTTCGTTTCCTTACAACATTCGATCAATGAGTTTGTTAATCTCGTCTTTTCGGTATCCCAAAGAACCTTTATTCACAAACGATCGTTTCACAGTTCGATGGCCTTTCTTTGGTGGGTTGAGACGAAAGAGTGGTTTTACCTCAGGTATCTCTCTGTATTTTACTTTCTCTTTGAGAATCGCTTCAGAAAGCTTTTCAAAACTATGATAGGGTGTCGCCTTTTTCAGATACTCCTCGGTGAGAGGTTTATCACCAATGAGTTTTCCTCTTTCGGAGAGAAGCTTGGAAAGGGTTTCTTTGTTGATTTCACCCCAAGTCGTGTAATCTTTGACCATCTGTAGCATCCCTTTAAACACTACGTTTTCTTCAAGAAGCACGCAATGATTCGTACGTGACAATCGTAGTAATTGCATTGTTTTTTTAATATCAGGCTTTATATTGACCGTACCTCTTACTCTGATAACTGCATATACCATGGGTTTATTCCTCCGTTTTAGCTGGGCTGACTTGTTCTTCTTTTACAGGTATTCCGATACTTCCCAGGACAATACCAAGTTTATTCATTTCATTGTCGGTAATCCTCATTTCTGCATTCTTTTTCAAGGCGTCATAGACACCTCTTGCATAGTTGACAACCGTCTTTGTTTTCCCTTCAGTGAACGCCCAGCAGTCGTTTACTCCCGCAAGGTGGAGGATCTTCTTTGCAACATCACCGGTCGCAAGCCCGATACCTCGAGGCGCGGGTTTGAATGTCACTTCGACAGAACCACTTTTTCCTGTGACTAAAAACGGGATGGTGTGAGGAGTTCGGCATCCGCATTCCCAGGATCCGCATCCACGTCGAATTTGAATAATGTTCATCTTGGCATTCTCAATAGCTCTTTTAATGCTTAGGCCGACTTCTTTTCCTTTTGCTTGGCCTAAACCAACAAAACCATCTTTGTTTCCTACCGCAACGGTGATGACGAACTTGACTCGTCGCCCTGAATCGGTCATTCGCTGAACCATTTTTACATCGATTACTTCATCTTCGACACTCGGCAGTAGGATATCAACGATTTCTGGCTCTCGTAAAGGTAGCCCGGTTTTTAACGCATCACTCATGGTGGTGATTTCCCCGTTTTTTACCATTTTTCCGAGTCTGGTTTTCGGTGTCCATATGACGGGGGCCGCTCCCTCGTCAAACTGTCTGCGTCGTCCTCTTGGTGCGTTTCCGCGTCCTCTTCCTGGCATAATTATTCCTCTTTGCCTCCTTTTTTCATCTTTGTTCGTATCTCACCAACGAGCGGTTTGATATCTTTGTTGAGGTGTACTCCGTAAATTCTCTCATCTTTGGGTAGCATCTCTGCGTCATGGGGGCATTCAACCCCCGCATCTATAACCCCTTTTAATGAAGCAAACAATGTGCTACCAACAGTGGGATGATATAAACCAATATCTAATACACCATGTTCAATTCCTTTTTCTTTTGCTCTTTTTCCTGCGAGAAAACCTGTAAGATACGCGGCAGGCGTATTTGAAACTGAGTATTTCCAGCCATATTCTTTAGCTAACTCATTGGAGATTGCCGATGCAAGTATCCTATCGCCTAAAGCATTGTACTCCACGAACTGTACGCGAATGGTTTTAAGAGATTTTCGTACGACAATGCGTGGTTTCTTACTGCGTAGCAGTTTAAGACGTAAGCGGTAATCGGTTTTTCGTTCACGATGTCTGCGGGGTTTTACATGATATCGTGGTCCTGCTTTCATTGTTTTTCCTCCTTGATGATATTGTCAGCGAGAAGATGTGATTTCAGATGTTGTTTACTTCTAAAGACACCACCTTTTGCCTTACGATAATACACACGATATGTATGGGCGTCGATCTTGGTCTCCTCCCGCAATTGTTTCAGATAGGTCCTAATAGGACGAATGGTTCGAATCCATCGCTCCTTTTTCGGCAGACGTGCGTGTTTCGGTCCTTTCCTTGATCCTTGACCGGTCCGTCGTCCTTTCTTTTTCTGATGCAGGATATGTTTGTGTCGTCCACTGGAATTCCCTTGTTTTTGTAATCTCTTAATAGCACCACCGTTCACCAGAATTAATATGTCATTCCGTGTTACCGCTTTTGCTATCTCTTCAAGTCTATCCGGGTCCATCCACACTTTCGTTCCACCGCATTTCATAATCGATGCAGCCATTCTGCGTTGATTTCGTAGGTCCGTCATAGTTACCCCCTCATGTTTAAAATCCGAATATCTAATTCATCTGCTCGTTTCGCAATCACTTGTCGTTTCTTTGTCCCAACGGTACCACCAATGCGTACCGCCTGTTTCTTAGGATTAATAGTCTCAAGTTCTTTAACAGAGTGAATCATCACTTCTTCAAAGCCTGATGGGTGTTTTCCCCGGACAATCTTTGGTCCACGAAAACCTACGCGTACCTTACTGGGGCGATACTTTAAGTTGATGCGCAGTTTTGACGTAATCCCATTTGGTCGTCTCCAGTTCTTTGGGATACGTTTGTACCGAAATCCTTCATTTCTTAGGAAATGAGGAGTCCTTTTCTTGATTTGTCGTCGAATCACCAGTTGCTCTTTTTCTTTCTCGTTTAACTGTGGTTTAATCTTTGGTTTGTACGCTCCTTCTTTTTGATCAACGATTTCAACAGCATCAGCTTTCTTCTCTTTTTGCTCTTCTTGATCTTTTTTCTCAACAGTTTTTTTCGTTGTTTTTTCTTTTTTCTCTTTAATCTGAGCAAGAATTTCCTTTGCGTTCTTCTCTGTGATTCCTTTGAGTTTGGTCAAATCTTTTATTTTTGCCTTTTTCAATTTGTCCAGAGAATCATATCCATTCTCATAGAGGAGTTTGGCCTTTGCTTTCCCAACACCTTTCAATGATTCAAACTCCTTTAAAACAGCTTCTTTTGTCATGGTTTAGCCTCTTTCCACAATGTAGATACCATCTTGAAAGACCCGGATATCTCTATTTTTGACTTTGGTTGCACGTTCGATATTTGCAGCGGTTTGTCCTACTTTCTCTTTGTCAGTGGCCGTAAGTATGATGTTTTCTCCTTTAACCTCAACTTTCACGTTCTCAAGGATATCTGCGCGTCGGGGGAATCGTTCTCCAAGGAAATTCTGAATGACGAGATGGTTTCCATCGACACTGGTTTTTATTGGAAAATGAGAAAACACTGTTTTCATTTTACATTCGTATCCCTGTGAGACGCCCTTGATCATGTTTCTAATATGGGCTTTAAAGGTTCCAATCAATGCTTTTTCTTTCCGGCGAGGAGACTGACTGCAGGAGATCTGCACGACTGCTCCCTGTACCGTAATGGATATCCTGGGATGGGAGAGAATCTTTGATAGTGATCCTTTTTGACCCTTGACGTGAACGGTTTTTCCCTCAATGGTGATTTGAATGCCGTCAGGGATTTTGATTTCTTCTTTTATTTGAGTTGTCTTTTCCATGCGTTTCACTCTTTAGTACACATACGCGAGGAGTTTTCCTCCGATGCCTTTCTTTCGTGCTTCGTCATGAGCGATGATACCCTCGGTAGTTGTGAGGATGAGTAACCCGAAATCACGAGCGGGGAGATACCGAGCTTCCCATTTCTCCATCTCATCGACTTTTATAGGGTAGCGTGGTTTAATAACACCGCAGTTATTGATGCTTCCTAAGAGCTTCACCTGATAGATACCTGCTTTTCCATCCTCAACATACTCAAAGTTACCAAGGTATCCTTTCTCTTTCAGAAGAGTAAGGACTCCACCAATGAGTTTTGATGAGGGGCGGATAACACAGGTGTTTATTCCTCGTATCTCCGCGTTTCTGATGATTGATAATGCATCTGCCAATGGATCATTTAACATAATCTTCAACAACCTCTAATCATATTTTTTAAAACCCATTTCTTCTGCTTTGTCCCGAAAGCATTGTCTGCAAAGACGGAGTCCATAGCGTCGTATAATCCCGCGTTTTCTGCCACATTGTTCACATCCTATTTTCCTGCCGTATATTTTCTTTCGCTCTTTGATCCTCATTCTACGACCTCTACGTTAAATGCTTCAGTGATAAATTTCATGGTCTCTTCTTTATTTAGTTCATGGCGTTGTGGAATTTTCCGTCGGTCAATTCGTCGATGTTTAATCCGATAGCCTGGTTTTTCAAGTGTGACGCAGATGTCCATCCCAAAGATGCCAATGTTCGGATCGTATTTTTGTCCGGCAAAGAGGGTATGATCTGGTACTCCAAATGAGAAATTTCCTTGATCATCAAATGAATAATCTGAGATTTTATTTTCTCTGATTTTTAATGCATTGATCAAAAATGTTTCTGCAGCTTTTCTTCGTAACGTTACTTTACAGCCTATCGGCATGAATTTTCGCAACCCCCAATCTTTATTGGTTGTTTTTGAAAGGGTTTGTACAGGTTTTTGTTTGGTGACGCCTTCTAAAACTGATTCTGCTTTCTTGAGTTTTTCACCTGCTTCACCGACACCAATATTTACCGTTACTTTTGCGATATGCGGTTTCATTGGTTGCTTGGCTTCTTTTTTCTTTGAAGATGGTTTTTTTGAACGCGTTCCCGTTTTATGAGTTTTCGGTGCTGTTGTTTTTTTTGCGCTCATTGCATTTTCACCTCAGGAAGTGTGATTGCTGGTTTGTTTTTTCCGATTGGAAATACATACTCTGCGATGGTAGAAAATTCTTTTTCGCCTTTCAGATTGACAAGATTTGGTTTTGATGAAGCAACAATTTGAATTTCTTCGATGTTGGCAATTTCTCCAATATGAGTTCCACCGATGATCATAGACACAGTTCCTTTGTCAAATTTAAATACATCATCGATTTTATTTTCTTTGAACCCAATTTTAAGGACGTCCCCGGTTTTATATTCATCTTTCTCGACGAGTTTATTTTTTCCATCGTGGAGGTTGAGTTGTATTTTTTTTCCTTTTATTATCGTTTTATTCTGTATACGGCACAGTTTCCATTCTGCATCGCTTTCTGATATGGAGTTAAGGGTGAGTTTTCCTTTTCTGTCGTAGAGGATACGAACATTCATCCTCATTTTAGGAATCGAGATAACATCCATCAGACCACAGGGGAACTTGAAATTCTTTCGTTTCACACCATCAACAAGGATATCTCCATTCGACACGATTTTTCTGGCTTCTTTATATGTGTCGCATAAGCCAAGATAATCTCGTATGAGTAACCCAAGGGGAATAGCTTGCTCAAACGGATGTGGTCCTGGTGCAGCACGGATTGTGAGTACACGTTTTTTTCTATGGATCCGTAGTACTCGTGGTGCTGCAAGTCTTTTCAAGTGTTTGCTCATGGTTCACCTTCTTTTTTTTTCTTTTTTGTCGTTTTTTTAGGGGTAGATTTTTTTGCTGTTGGTTTCTTTTTCGGCGGTTCTGGTTCAGCACTTTTTGTTTCGACTTTTTCTTTTGGTGTTTCTTCTTTGGTAACTGGTTCAACGATTTCTTCAGGACTCTCTGTAGGTTCTTCTTCCTTGACGGGTTCTTTTATCTCTTCTTTTCGTTTTTCTTCTTCTTTGGCTGCTTCCTCTTCCTCTGCTGCTTTCTTTTCTGTCTCAAGTGCCTTAAGTTGTTCTGCTGCTTCTCTTTCGATTTCTTTTTTAGTTGTCTCTGAAAGTCCGCTCTCGAGTTTCTGTCGTCGCCATTTATCAGTGACATTTAATTTCGTGATGAGTAATGTACTTGCATGGAT
>Ga0307446_1000078_pt1 | contig 26605 bp, 24 predicted proteins | sample SalMarSW160320MG_FD_202141 | JGI IMG/M metagenome (GOLD analysis project Ga0307446, IMG submission 202141) | Salt marsh sediment microbial communities from the Plum Island Ecosystem LTER, Massachusetts, United States - SW1603-20 | ecosystem: Environmental > Aquatic > Marine > Intertidal zone >... | reverse complement strand
TCACTGCGACGCCTCTTCCTGCAGAAGGGCATCGCCCCTGCAATGACGCAGCGCCTCGTGAGTGCGTACGGCAGCATCCCGATCGGTGACCCTCTCGACAGGGGAACGCTGATGGGGCCCCTGGTCAACGAGGCCGCCGTCCATGCCTACCTCGCAGCCATCGACACCATCCGCGAGCAGGGGGGCGAGGTTCTCTGTGGCGGCCATCGACTTGACCGTCCTGGCTTCTACGTTGAGCCAACCCTGGTCAGGGCACACCCAGGAATGGAGATCACGCGCGAGGAGACCTTCGCTCCGATCCTGTACGTGCTCGAGTTCGACGAGCTCGACCAGGCCATCGCCCTCCACAACTCGGTGGACCAGGGGCTTTCATCGGCCATCTTCACCTCCAACCTGTACTCGGCCGAGCGTTTCCTCTCTCATGAGGGCTCGGACTGCGGCATCGCCAACGTCAACATCGGGACCTCGGGAGCTGAGATCGGCGGTGCCTTCGGAGGGGAGAAGGACACCGGCGGCGGTCGCGAGGCGGGATCCGACGCCTGGAAGGCCTACATGCGCCGCCAGACCTGCACCATCAACTGGAGCCGAGAGCTGCCGCTCGCCCAGGGCGTGACGTTCGACGTGGAGGGGTAAGCCGGATGGAAGGCCGGGTTCTGATCGTCGACGACGAGCAAGGGGTCCGGAAGATACTGCGGCGGATACTGAGCGGGGCCGGCTACCAGGTCGATGAAGCATCGGACGCCTTCCAGGCGCTGGACCGGCTCGACACGACGCCACCCGATGCCTTGCTCCTCGACATCAAGATGCCCGGCATGGACGGCCTGCACCTGATAGAGAACCTCCACCAACGCGGTCTCGCGATCCCGGTCGTCATCCTCACCGGCCACGGGGACGAGTTCACGGCTCGCAACTGCCTCGAGGCGGGAGCGGCCGCCTACCTCACCAAGCCGCCAGACCGCTCCGAGCTGCTACTGGCAATTCGCGGCGCGGTTGCTCAGGGGCGTCTTGCCCGCCAGGAAAGCACCGATCTCGAGCCACCGCCGCTGCTCGGCGACAGCCTCGTCATGCGCCGGCTGCGCGAGGAGATCGCGCGCGTCGCGCCGTCGCGGGCGACCGTGCTCGTGCAGGGTGAGTCCGGCACCGGAAAGGAGCTCGTGGCCCGCCGACTCCACCGTCTGTCACCAAGGGCCAAAGCGGCATTCATCCGTGTCAACTGCGCTGCCATCCCGGAAGAGCTGATCGAGTCGGAGCTGTTCGGGCACGAGAAAGGCTCATTCACCGGTGCCCACCGCCGCCAGATTGGAAAGTTCGTACAGGCCAACGGCGGCACGATCTTCCTCGACGAGGTCGCGGACATGTCCCTCAAGACGCAGGCCAAGGTACTCCGGGTGCTCCAGGACGGAGAGGTCGAGCCGGTTGGGGCCGGAGAGCCGTTCACGGTCGATGTTCGGGTCATCGCCGCCACGAACAAGGACCTGGTGCACGAGGTGTCCGAGGGGAGATTCCGCGAGGACCTGTACTACCGCCTCGCCGTCGTAATGCTGAGGACGCCGCCCCTGCGCGAGCACGCCGAGGACATCCCTTTGCTCACGGAGTTCCTCACCAAGGTCTGCTGCGAGGAGTACAACCGCCGCCTCAAGCGATGGAGCCCCGGCGCCACCGCAGAGCTTTGCCGGTACGCATGGCCGGGCAACGTCCGTGAGCTCAAGAACACCGTCGAGCGTGCCGTCATCATGGAGCTCGACGACGTCATCCAGCGCATCGACTTCCTCTCCGCTCCGGCCGCGGGCGAAACCGCTGGGCTGCTCGACGCACCTACGCTCCATGACTTCCAGCGTGCCGCGGAGCGGGCATACATCGTTCACCAGCTGGAGCTCAACGACTGGAACGTAGCTGCCACGGCCCGCGCGATCGACACCCCGCGCTCCAACCTGTACAAGAAGATCCAGACCTATAGGATCGAACGGGAATCCTGATGACCTCACCTCTGACTCTCGACGACCTCACCTCCGCGGGAGCTCACCGCCGCGGTCACTTCCGACTTTCCTCCGGGCTGCACTCCGGCGACTACCTTCAGTGCGCCCTCTTCCTCGCGGATCCGCGCCGCGCCGAGCGCGCCGGCAGGCTCCTGGCAGCCGCCATCTCACAGCTTGGCGTGGAACCGGAGCTCGTGGTGTCGCCCGCACTCGGGGGTCTCATCATTGGCCACGAGACGGCACGCACCCTCGAGCTCCCCTTCATCTTCACCGAGCGCCAGGAAGGGCGGATGACCCTGCGCCGCGGCTTCGCGGTCAGGGCTGGACAGCGGGCGGTGGTGGTTGAGGACGTCGTAACCACGGGCAAGTCGACCCGCGAGGTCATCGCGGTGCTGGAGAGCGCCGGTGCCCGGGTTGCCGCCCTGGCGTCGATCGTCAACCGCTCCGGCGCCGCCGATCCGTTTGACAAGCTGCCCTATGCCGCGTTGCTGTCGGTGAGCTTCCCGACCTGGGACCCCGCCCGGTGCCCGCTGTGCGCAGAGGGTAGGCCAATCGAGAAGCCCGGCTCCCGTCCGGTTTCGCTCTAGCCCGGATCATTCACTCGCAACCTACTGCGACGGCTTTACGCCAGATATCGCCGCTCTCCTCGCCTCTCGCCAGCCTCGCTACGATCGCTCACGGATCATCCGGGCGAGCTCTCGCTTCTCCGGCGTGGCCGTTGGTTTTCCGCCAGGATGCGCTTCCGCAAGCGGATATCCGACGGCGTGACCTCGACCAGCTCGTCACCGTCGATCCACTCCAGAGCGCGATCGAGCGTCATGCGCTGCGGCGGTGCAAGGCGGAGTGCCTCGTCGGAGCCCGCCGCACGCATGTTGGTGAGCTTCTTCTCGCGCGTGACGTTGACCACCAGATCGTTCTCGCGATTGTACTGGCCAATAATCATCCCCTCGTAGACGTCGACGCCGGGACGCACGAACAACGTCCCGCGCGGTTGCAGGTGATACAGCGCGTAAGCCGTCGCGCGACCCGGACGATCCGCCACCATGGCGCCGGTGGTGCGCCCCGGGATCTCACCCTGCCACGCCTCGTACCCGTTGAAAAGCGTGTTGAGGATCCCAGTGCCCCTGGTATCAGTGAGGAACTCGGAGCGGAACCCGATCAGGCCCCGCGTCGGCACCCTGAACTCCAGCCGCACGCGGCCGTGACCGTGGTTGGTCATCTTGAGCATCCGCCCGCGGCGCCCGCCGAGCTTCTGGGTCACGACACCGACGAAGCTCTCAGGGCAGTCCACGAGCACCAGCTCCATCGGCTCGTGCAATAGGCCATCGACCTCACGAGTCAGGGTCTGCGGCTGTGACACGCTCAGTTCGTACCCTTCGCGGCGCAGAGTTTCGATCAGCACCGCCATCTGCAGCTCGCCGCGCCCCATCACCTGGAAGGCGTCCGCATCGAGCACCTTGAGGCGCAGGCTCACGTTGTGAAGCGTCTCTTTCTCCAACCGCCCGAGGATCTGACGGGAGGTCACGTAGTTCCCCTCCCGCCCACCGAAAGGTGACGTATTAGGGGAGAACACCATCGCCAGAGTCGGCTCGTCGACCACGATGCGCTTCATCGGGCGTGGCCGTTCGAGGTCCGTCAACGTGTCACCGATCGAAACCTCCTCGAGACCAGCGAGGGCGACGATGTCTCCGGCGACCGCCTCCTCGACCTCGATGCGATCCAGGCCTTCGTGTGTGTAGAGCACTCCGACCTTGGCCTCACCCAAACCGTGGGCGTGCGCCACGGCGACCCTGGCGCCCGCCTTGAGCCGGCCGTTGAAGATGCGCCCCACTGCCAGGCGGCCGACATAGTCGTTGTAGTCGAGGTTGGTGACGAGCAGCTGTAGAGGCTCCTCCGGGTTGCCGCTCGGCGCCGGCAAGGTGTTCACGATCTCGTCGAGCAGCGGCCGCAGGTCCGTGGATGCGTCTCCCAGCTGGCGGTGCGCCACCCCTTTGCGCGCATCCGTGTAGAAAACCGGGAGCTCGAGCTGCTCCTCGTTGGCGTCGAGGTCGATGAAGAGATCGTAAACCTCGTTCAGAACCTCCTCCGGACGTGCATCATCGCGGTCGATCTTGTTGATGGCCAGGATCGCCGGCAGCCCGAGCCGGAGAGCCTTCTCGAGCACAAAGCGGGTCTGCGGCAGCGGCCCCTCGGCGGCGTCGACGAGCAGGAGAACGCCGTCAACCATCTGCAGCGTACGCTCGACCTCGCCGCCGAAGTCGGCATGACCGGGGGTGTCGACGATGTTGATCTTCAGCCCGCGATAGCGAACCGCGGTGTTCTTGGCGAGAATCGTGATTCCCCGCTCACGTTCGAGGTCGCCCGAGTCCATGACGCGCTCGGCGACCCGCTGGTTGGATCGGAAGGTCCCGCTCTGCCATAGCATGGCGTCGACCAGCGTGGTCTTGCCGTGGTCCACGTGCGCGATGATGGCGATGTTCCGGAAACCAGGTTCATTCATCTCTCGGTGCCCCCAGAGCTAGAGGTTCGGCCGGAAACCCCAGCGTCGTCCGTTGCTCGCGCCACGGGCCCAGATTCTAGGCGTTGTGCCGCAAATGATGTTGTTTCGTCCTCAAGGCGCGACAAAGAAGAAGCTGGGCCCGTGCCGCCGCAACCCTCTGGCAGGCTCGGCTTGCGGCCGATCTCTGCGTTGCTCGTCGTCGCAGTGGAGCAGGGCTTCGGCTTCCTCCTCACGCCTTGATCTCGACCGCACGCCGAGCCTGCGGACGGTACCGGGGCTTCCGGCCGGGCCTCTAGCGGCTTGTACCACCTTGTGGGTCGGAAGTCCATCCCCGATCCCGACGCGCACCTCGAGTCCGGCTATGCTACAAGAGCCTCATGATGAGCTACCCGCGATCCGCTGCTTCGTTCGGCCTGGCGCTCTTCGCCGCTGGCCTTCTCGGGACCACCGCCCTCGTTGCCGGCTGCCGCAAGGACCGGTCCCCCAAGCCGGCCCCCGAGTTTGTGGCCGACGAACAAGCGTGGCGGGCACAGCGCCTCGAGAAGCTCACAGCCGAGGATGGTTGGCTGACCCTCGTCGGTCTGTTCTGGCTCGAGCCCGGGCACAACACCTTCGGATCGGACCTTTCGAACCCAATTGTCATTCCCGACGCTGCCGCCCACGCAGGCAGCTTCGACCTTGCCAGCGACGGCACGGTGACTCTCCGCTGTGCTCCGAACGCAGGGGTAACCGTCGCCGGCGAGCCGGTAACCGAGAGGCCGCTTGCGAGCGATGCCGTCGGCGCACCGGACGTACTCCACGCCGGCCGCATCTCGTTCTACCTGATCAAGCGGGGAACCCGCTACGCGGTGAGGGTTAAGGACCCGCAGGCGGCGACGAGGACCGAGTTCCGCGGCCTCGAGTACTACCCACCAGACCCCGCCTACAGGGTCGAGGGCAAGCTGGTCTCGTTCGCGAAGCCACAGACTGTCGAGGTTCCCACCGTCGTCGGCACGCCGCAGACGATGCTGGTTCCAGGCATCGTGCACTTCTCCCTCGAAGGTCGCGAGCTGAGCCTCAAGCCGCTCATCGAGTCCCAACAGGACAGTGAGCTGTTCTTCGTCTTCCGCGACGCGACCAGCGGTAGCGAGACCTATGGAGCGGGACGGTTCTTGTCGGCGTCGGCGCCGGACAATGCCGGCACGGTCGAGCTCGACTTCAACCGGGCCTACAACCCACCGTGTGCCTTCACGCCGTTCGCGACCTGCCCGCTGCCGATCCCCGGCAACGAGCTGCCGATCGCGGTCAGGGCTGGCGAGAAGGCCTACGCCGGCGGCCATCACCCCTAGCCCGTATTATTCACTCGCAATCTACTGCGACCGGCGATACGCCAGCCATCGCCGTGCTCTTCGCGTCTCGGTGTCCTCAACATACCGTTAAGTATGCCTGCGGCACCTCGACGCTCAGAACCCAGCGCTGACAAGCGCCTCGCCGGTCTCGCTACGATCACTCATGAATAATGCGGGCTAGACCTCCGGCCGGGAACTCTGTTCGAGGCCAGATTCGCGTGACAGGGCCGGATGTGCACTTGCTCGCGCTGGAGCACGTCGCAGGTACCAACGGGCACGTCGAAGCCAAGAGCGCGCAGACGGACCAACATCGGAAATCCCAGCTGAATCAGGGTCCCCGGCCGAGCCTCTGGAACTCACCGGCCGTTTTCGCGATAATGGAGCCACCGAAAGGGGCAATCCCATGGCCGATCAGATCTCCTTCGACATCTATCTCCTGGGGCTGCGGGATCCGTCGCCGGCCGGCAGGACCCGGTTCGCCAACGTTCTCGAGAGGCTGACGGGACGGTCCACCGACGAGTGCCTCGAGCTCCTGAGCAGGCGCTCCGCACCATTGTTTCGGGGCCTGTCAACCGAACAGGCGCGGACCACGGTCAACGCACTTGACGACGCCGGCGTTCGGATCGAGGTCCGGCCCACCACGGAGAGACCGCCGGTCGGAGAGACGGCCCTCGCGACTCACGAGTGCCCCCGGTGCCGTTTCGTGCAGCCGACCACCGATCCTGAGTGCGCACGCTGCGGCCTCGTCTTCGCCAAGTGGGAGCGCGAGCAGGTCCAGCGCATGCAGCGCGAGGCACGCCTCGAGGAAGCCCTGACGAAAGCGATTCAGGTGCGCCGCGAGTGGGATGACCGCGCCAAGAGTTTCCTCGAGAACAAACCCCTGGAACCGGATGCGACAATCCCCTTTGCACAGGCGCTGACCCGCGAGGAAATTCCCTTTCTACTCTTCCGCAGCGACGAGGGCCCGCTTCTCCTGACCTCACGCCGCTTTCTCTGTAAGCGGGACGAGGGCATGCTGTCTTTCCCGTTCGAGCTCGTCGCCGATGTCGACATCGGCAGCAAGCTGGTAGCACGCAAGGACAGAGTTCGGCTGCAGCTCACATTCCAGGTGCCAATCGAGGTTGGCGACAAGAGCTCCAAGAGCCTGTCCTGGCAGCTGGAGAAGGAGTCCAGCTTCTCCGCCAACGTCATCATGGACTGGGCGTTCGCACGCCGGTTCATCTGCGGCTCCTGCGGCGCAAAGGACCTCGACTTTCGCTCCGATGGCAAGCAGATCTACGCCCGCTGCATGCACTGCGCCACCGACCACGAGATCGATCTCGTCGAAGCACTGGCGATCCCCGCCCTCCAGGAGTGAATCCCCGGCTCCCCAGGCGCGACGTGTACAATCCCTCGCGGAGGTGCGAATGGAGGCGGCGCTGCGGCTCTACAATACGCTCAGCCGGAGGCTTGAGGTCTTCGCTCCCCAGGAGCCGGGGCACGTCCGTTTGTATACCTGCGGACCTACCGTCTATAACTACGTTCACATCGGGAACCTGCGCACGTTCCTGTTCGAGGATGTTCTCCGGCGCACGCTGAGGCTGTTCGGGTACCGCGTCACCCAGGTCATGAACCTCACCGATGTCGACGACAAGACCATCCTCGGGGCCAAGGAATCCGGGCTCGATCTCCGCACCTACACCGACCGTTATGTCGACGCCTTCTTCGAGGACCTTGCGGCATTGCGCGTGGAGCCCGCCGAGCACTACCCCCGCGCCACTGACTTCATCGAGCAGATGGTCGCCCTCGTTCAACTCCTCACCGAGCGCGGCTGCACCTACACATCGGCCGGTTCTGTGTACTACCGGATCTCGAGCTTCCCCGGCTACGGCAAGCTCTCAGGCGTCCGACCGGAGGCGAACCTGGCCGGAGCGCGCGTCGACTCCGACGAGTATGAGAAGGAGGACGCTCGCGACTTCGTACTCTGGAAGGCGGCACGGGAGGGAGAGCCGTCGTGGGAGACCGTGCTCGGCCGCGGACGTCCCGGCTGGCATTTGGAGTGCTCCGCGATGTCCATGAGCCTCCTCGGCGACAGCTTTGACATCCACACCGGTGCGGTCGACAACATCTTCCCTCACCACGAGAATGAGATCGCACAGTCCGAGGGGGCCACCAGCGCGCCATTCGTCCATTACTGGCTGCACGCCGAGCATCTGATCGTCGAGGGCGAGAAGATGGCCAAGTCGAAAGGGAACTTCTTCACGCTGAGGGACCTCCTAGCACGAGGTCACGACCCCCTTGCCATCCGCTACCTCCTGATCTCGGTCCCCTATCGCCAGAAGCTCAACTTCACCTTCGACGGGCTGCATGCCGCCGGCCAGGCCATCGACAGGATCGCCAATACCTTCCGCCGTTTGCGAACGACGCCTGCGGTACCGGCAGCCGGCGCTCTCGCGGCCGAGGGGGCTGCAGAGTTTCGCAGTGACTTCCGCGAAGCCCTCGGCGACGACCTCAACACAGCGCGTGCACTGGCCGCCCTTCACACGTTGCTGCGCAGGGTCAACATCGCGCTGGACGGCGAAGGCCTGTCGGAGGCTGCCAACGCCGACGTGATGGCGGCACTCGCCGAGGCCAACACGGTCCTCGACCTCATGCCCGCCGACGACAGCGCCGACGCCGCAGACCAACAGCTCGTCCAGCGGCTCATCGACGAGCGCAACGGCGCACGCGCCGCCCGTGACTTTCCCCGTGCCGACGCAATCCGTAACCAGCTGCGCGAGCAAGGAGTCCTCCTCGAAGACACCCCCCACGGCACCGTGTGGCGCCGGGAACGCTAGGGACACACATCATGGACCTGTCGTCGCTCCCGGCCATTGTGGCCTCCGCCTTCTTCGTCAGTTTCGCAACCGTCGTCATTCCCAGCCCGAGCACCCTGGCCGCAAGCCGCTACGCGGTGACTCAGGGCACTCGCGCCGCCGCGGCCTGTCTGAGCGCCGTGGTCATACTCGACACCATCGTCTTCCTGGCCCTTGCGCTGGGGCTGCAGCCTTGGCTGCGCAGCATCGGGGGCTCGCAGTACATGCCTCCGGTCGCAGGCGCCTTGCTCGTCCTCGCAGGGATCGCCATGGTCATCGCCGCTCCCAAAGACGTCTCACGCTTGGTCAGCCGGCGCGGCAAGAGGTTCGCCGACCGGGAGCAGGCGCTGCACGGCCCCTTCATCTCCGGCCTCCTCATTCCGATTGCCAACCCGGGCTACTGGATCTGGTGGACGACCGTGGGTACGGCGTTCATTCATGCCGCCCGCCACTGGGGGCGTCTCGGCTTGACGATCGTCCTGCTCGGGTTCCTCGCCGGCGTCCTTTCCTGGTACCTCCCCCTGCTGTACGCCCTTCACCGCGGCCGGCAGGTGTTCTCCCCATCCGCCCAGCAGCGCCTCCTGACCCTCGTCGGCGTCGCCATGATCGGCTTTGGGCTCTTCCTGCTGTGGCACAGCTTCATCGGCATCGCTTAGCCCGGGCTCCACGATCCTCTCTTCTTACTTCTCTCGGGGTCCTGATCGCCTTTGCGATTCAGTCGTCGCTCCGGAGTTGCCGGGCTCCTCCATGGAAACACCAGACTCAGAATGATCGGCAAGAGCCAGAAAGTCGCGAGAATCTCTCCCCTGGGACGGTCCCGCGGCAGGACGGGGACGGAACGGAAGGAGGCGAGCTGCCATCCCGCCGCGGGCGGCGGGGGGACCGGGCGCAGGAGGCTTGGCCCGAGGTTTCACGAGGGTAAGCCTCCGAGCACGGCCTCCCCGGCGTCCGCGACGGGTACAGCCTCGAGCCGACGCGCCGGTTCGTTCCCGCCCCGCCGGCCCGCACAGCGGGCTGCGGGCGTAAGCCCGCACGGGACATGCGATCGCGCCACGCCCCTCCCAGCGGGATCGCGCAGGGCGTTCTCCTCGCGCCTTGCCGCCAGCGAGCGAGGAGTCGCTGACCTCGTGGTCGCGACGACGAAGGTCGTGCAGCGGCGAGGTGAGAGAGGGCGCATCTGCGCGATCCCTCCCCTATCAAAGGGGAGGGGGGCTCACAAGCTGTCAGAGAGCGCGGGAGGCAGATCCGAGCGAAGCGGCCCTCGGGGCGGGAAGACCGGGCCGAGGTCCTCCTCGAGACCGGGCTCCCCGATTCCGAGGGGTGCGGCCGTAGGCCGCGGATCTGCCGGAGCCCGGATGACTCGCTCGCAAGCTGGGGTTCCGGTTAATGCAGCAGCTTGGAGGGGGGGACGAGGGTAACGCCGCGCGCGGAGAACCGTTCCGCTTCGCGATCGAGCACCCGCAGGGTGCGGGCGTGCATGTGTCCGATGGCGATCGCCGAGCCGTCCTTCCGCGCCAGGTAGATCGCCTCATCGAGCTGCTGCTCGATGGCATCGGCATGGCCGTCGTTGTCCAGGAAGACGTTTCGCCGACCGGTCGGGACACCCTGCGCCCGCGCCGCATCCTCGGCGACCGTGCCGGCGGTAGTCCGCGAATCCAGGAACCTCAGGCCCCGACCCGCGATCTCCTGCATCACCCACGTCATCGTGCGCAGGTTCTCGGTCGCCAGGGACCCCATGTGGTTGTTAACGCCAACGATGAACGGCACGTTGTTGAGCGCGGAGCGCACGGTGGTGCGCACGTTCTGCTCCGACATCGACACCAAGATAGCGCCCGGACCGGGGTTCTCCTTGGGGTAGCCCCGCGGCTCCATCGGCAGGTGCAACCACACCTCGTGACCCGTCCGGTGGAGCTCGGCCGCCGTGTCCACCGAGTGCGGGAGGAAGGGCAGCACCGCCACCGCGATCGCCTCCGGCAGGGCCGCCGCCGCCGGCACCAGCTCCCGGCTCTGGCCGGCGTCGTCAAGGAGAATCGCCAGGCGGCCCCGGGCCGATGCCGGCAACGTGGGTCGCTGGGTCGGCTGCGGTGGGGCGGTCGGCTCTCTCGTGGCCACCCTGGCCGTCGTGCCTCCTCGAACCCTGAAGTGGATGTCGAACGCCTCGACTCCGAGGTCCACGCGAACGCGGTCGGCATCGGCCGCCAAGCGCGTCTGAGCGCTCAGCCGGCCCTCCCATGCAGCTGCCTCGGCCCCGAGATCGTCGCGCAGCAAACGCACCGCATCCGTATCGGGCAGAGAGATCTTCCAGGTCCGAACGAACACCCCACCGACCTTGCGGATCGGGTCGTCGCCGTCGATATCGGCCGCCTGCGCTCCCCGTCGCTCGGCCAGCGTCCGCAGCCGCTTCCCGAACTCTGCTCGAGCCGCCGGCGGTCGTGAAGCCGGAGCGCCACGGTCGCGTGCAAAGAACCAGACCGCAGCGGTGATCACGATCAGGCAGGCCAACAGCGCCATGGCGCGAAGCTGTGGTTTCTGCTTGCTACGGGGTTTCCTACGCCGCCGCGGCATGCCGCCCTTCTCGCGCGATCTCGAGGGCTCGCTTCAGCACTGGATCGTCCCCCGGCTTTGCCGGGGGAGCAACCTTGACGTCGGGCTCCACGCCGTTTCCATCAATCGGCTTCCCGTCACCGCGCAGCCAGTGTGCAACGGGGATCCACAAGTGGAGGCCCCCCTCGTTGACGAACATCATGTGTGGCGCGTGCCCGAGGGTCGTGCTTCCCACAAGGGTGCAGCCCCCGGCCTTGAGTGCCGCGGCGAGGACCTCCCCGACGCCCTCCGTGTGTGCGCCGATCAAAACTACGGGCAGGGGACCCGAAAGTAAGGTCGGCGTTGCCTTGAAGTCACGCTCGCCGGCTCGACGTCCCTTCCAGTGGCCGAGCTCACCGTGGTCGACGAACAGGTCGGCGACGGCGAGCGCTTCGTCCTCCACGCCCCAGCCGAGCGTGCGCAGATCGAGAACCCTGGACCCCGTGCCGGCGGCTGTCTTAACCGCCCCTGTGGTCCCGGCGGGCAGAGCGCGCAGCGCGACCACCGATACGCCGTCATGAGCCTCGCTGTCGATGCTGTGCGGCTGCCAGGGACGCGCTTCCAACTCGACCGTGCGCCTTTTTTCGACCTGACGATCGACCACCACCAGGCTGATGGCCCCACCGGCCTTCTCACGCTCGGCGAGAAGCAACCTGACCCTCCACAGGGGCATCCCGCGTGTCGGCCTCCCTTCGACCTTCTCCAGAATCTCCCAGGGTGCGAAGCCAGCGGCCTCGGCCGGCGACCCCGCCACCACCCGACGCACCGCCGCCGTGCCGAAACGCAGACCGAGCTCGATTCCGAACGGTGGCGGCCCGGCGAGAAGCTCCTTGTAGGGGGCGAGCTCTGCATCATCCAGTGCCGCCGCCCAGGGATCCACAGATTCTACGATCCCTCCGTCGAGCCCCTCGCCCAGCGCCCCGAGATCGACCTTGTCGACGTACTGCGTGTGCACCAGGTGCACCACCTCCGCCAGGTTGCCAAGTGCGCGGTAGAGGTCGTCCTTGAAGCTGCGATCGGCGAGTACCATGCCCGTGCCGCACAGCACGACCGCCAGCGAGGCGGCCATGAGGGTGGTTCTGGCTCTACGGATGTTCAGGATCGTCCCTCCTTGAGGCGAAGCCAAGTCAATGGGTTCGACGCCTTGCCCCGGTCGCGAAACTCGAGGTACAGGTTGCTCCCATCGCCCGCGGGCGGGGCGAGACCGAGGCGCGTACCCATCACCACGTTCTGGTCCCGTCGCACGAGGATTGTAGCAAGCCCCGCCACCAGTGAGTACACGTCCCTCCCGTGGTCCACGACAACCATGTTCCCGTAGCCCTTGAAGTACCGTGCGTAGGCCACCACGCCAGGAAACACCGCTTCGACCGGCGTACTTCCAGCTACCCGTAGGCGAAGCCCATTGCAAACAGTGTAAGTAGCGTAGCGCGGCAGACGGTGACGGCCAAACGTCTCCACGATCTCGCCTGTAGCCGGCCACGGCAGAGCCCCACGGTAACGGCGGATATCATCCCGACCGGTCACGCGCTCGTGGGAGGCCAGAACGCCGAGCAGGCGTTCCAGAGCCTGCTCGCGCTGCTGCATCTCCGCCAACCTGTTCTCGGTGCTGTCACGCCGGTGCTCGAGACGCCGGCGTTCATAGGTGGCTCGCGCTCGAATCGACTCGAGGTCCCGCCGGCGGGTCTCCAGCTCGACTGCCTCGCCTTGCGCTCGTGCGAGCACGGAACTCAGCTCGTCGAGCCGCCGTCGATGCCTCGCCTCGAGCTTGCCGTACTCGTCCAGGAGGCGCAGCTGGCCGGAGGTCATCACCGAGATCGTCCCCATCGCCTTTTCCAGCTGGCCGCCGCGGGCGGCATCGAATATCAGCTGCAACGGTCCCGGGCGTCCCAGTAGCGCCATCATCTGCAGCTGCTGATAGAGCACGCCGAGCCTCTGCTGCATGGCGTTGGCGGTGGCTTCCGCCTCGGCACGCAAGCGGATGATCTCGTCTCGGCTGTCGGTAAGAACCAGCTCCAGCTCCTTGACCCGGGCCTCTGCCAGGTCGAGCTGCGCCGTCAGCTGCAGCTCCCGGGACCGGGCATCGGCGGTCCTGCGATCGAGATCATCGAGCTGCTGCTTCAGTTGCCGGATACGAGAACGGACGGCCTCCAGCTGCGGCTTGACGGGCTCGACCGCGGATGAGCCCTCCAACACACCGACACCCAGTGCGAGAAGCACCACAAGCAACGGGAAAGCCCGCTCGCGCATTGGCTCCCTCAGTTGCCGAAACGGAGGAACGGAGCTCCCTCCAGCTTCTCCGGCGGCTCCTGCTTGAGCAAGCCCAGCACCGTTGGGTAGACATCGATCATGTCGACCTGCTGGCGCTCGAGGGGTCTGTTGGTAAACAGGATGCCTTGCACAACAGCCGGGTTCATCGTGCAGTGGTCGCCGCTCCACGGACGCGCGTTGTCCATGAACAGCTCCGATGGCATGCCACCGAGTGCGCTCTGCCAGGAGATGCGGTAGTCCTTGGCGGTTGTCACGATCATGTCGGGAACGATGTCCGGGTCGAAGGTGTGGTACACCTCCTCGCGCAGGTAGACCTTGGCAACCGGATGCGCCCCAGTCGCGGGATCGACGATCGCCTCCAGCCGCTGGGCCAGCTCTCGACGGAGACTCTCGTACTCGCTCCCTGCCGCCACGGTTCCCTTCGCCTCACGCCCTCTCAGGTTGACATAGAGCCCCCCGAGCCCCAGCGAGTAGGCCCTGCTCCTGCTCCAGTCGACATTGGGCCAGAACTGCCCGCGATCGAACAGGGTCTCCAGGTCCTGCACCTTGCCCTTGCCGCCCGTCAGCGCGAGGTAACCGTTGCGGGCCAGCCAGGTGTTGATGTTGAACGAGCGCCGCCAGCTCGAGAAGCCGTGGTCCGACAGCACCATGAGCACGTCGTTTGGGCCCAGCCGTTTTTCCACCTCACCGACGATCGAGTCCATGGTCTTGTAAGTGTCGAGGAAGGCCTTCTGATAGCGTGGGGCGCGCACCGGGTCGTACGCCGGGTGACCGGGGTCCATGAAGCGGAAGAGGATGTGACCGACGCGGTCGGTGAACTCGAAGTATTGGACCAGCAGCCGTTCGTTCCCGCCGAGGAATCTCCTGAGCTGGGCGCGGAAAGCCTCCTCCGTGTTCTTGACATCCTCGAGGAACACATCCTCGTCGACCACCTTCTCGCTCACACCCCAGGTGTCCACCGCCCAGCCCGCGGTCTTGTACGGCCCAACCTCGCGCTTCAGGATGGCCGCCCAGTTGGCCGGCGCCGAGATCAGGAAGCCGGGCGGCAGGTGCTCCGGATCGAACTGCAGCGACGTCAAATAGAGACGGATCTCCGGATCCAGTTGCAGGAGCCGGAAGCGGGCCAGAGCGTGCACCCCGAGCAGCGGGTTGAACTTGAACACCACCGACATCCAGGGACTCCACTCACCCGGGTGTAGGGTTGCGCGTTGGCCACAGGTCTCGAGCTCAAGGGAGCTCCGGTCCTTGGCAACCGTCAATGTCAGGGGAGCGTCGATTTCCGGCGGCGAGCCGAAGAGGCGGTTCGGCGGGCCGGGGATCCTGGTGTGGATCGTCCCACTGGCCTTGGACAGGTGAATCACCTCGATCGAGAACTCGTTGTCCGAACCGAGATCGAAGAAGGGGTCCGACGTGAAGAGCGACGGGCTGCCGATTCGACCCCTGACATCGGGCACGCCCAGGCCGGACAGCAGGTGCCCATTGGGAAACGCCCGCGCCGGGAAGGTCACGGGAATGCGGCCAACCACGGACTCGATTCCGTGCTCACCTGCCACTCGCCAGAAGGGCGTCCCCTGACGGTTGTTGATGACCTGAGGAAGCTCGGTCGGCACCCAGTGCCCGCCAACCCAGTATGCGCCAGCACCCAGCAGAACCGCCGGCAGCAGCGCGGTTGCCCACGCCCACCGCCGCCGGAACAGCCGCAGCGGCAGGAACAGCAGCAGCCAGCCGGCCACCGCCCCGACCGCCAGCATCACGACGGCGTTGTGCTCACCCCACAGGAAGCGGCGCTTGGTTTCCTGCGCCACGCCGAACGCCGGCATGTAGGTGTTCGGGTCCCGGACCAGGAAGTCGAAGATCCGGGTGCCGCCGGGATCACGGCCGGTCGTAAAGGTCGACCACGACACGGGCGTCTGCGCTGGAACGGTCGGGTTCAAGCGCGCGTAACCCCCTGCCTCCGCCAACTTGGCGAGGTTGGGCAGCTCTCCCTCGGCCATCCACTTCTCGGTCAACCGTGCATCGGCACCGTCGAAGCCGAGGATGATAAGACGCCCGTCTGGGGCCGCCATCGAGCTTCCGCAGACAGTCATCAGGGCAACGGCAATGAGGAGCCATCTTTTCATGGCTAGCGATTGTAGCCGAGCCGCTACCTCTACAGCAGTGTCTCGATCTGCTTCGCGATCGCTTTCTCGTCGCCCGGCTCGAAGCCGAGGTGGTAGTACATGATCTTGCCTCGACGGTCGATCACGTAGGCTGTCGGGAAGGAGTGAACGTCGAACAGGCCCCGGACCACGTTCGCGTCGTCGTTGTCTTCGAGAAACGTGTAGGTGAGACCCTTGTCGGCGATGAACTTCTTCGCGGTCTCGGTGTCGTGGGTGGCCTCCACCGCGACGACTCTGAAGCCCCGGTCCCGGTACTTCTCATACAGCGGCTGCAGGCGCGGCAACTCCGCGCGGCAGCCGCCTCAGGTGGGGAACCAGAACGCGAGGTAGGTCACCTTCCCTTCCTCCGCCGACAGGGCGTGCTTCACGCCCTTGTAGTCGGGCAGCTCGAAGTCATCGACCTTGCGGGCCCGGCGTTCGCGCTCCTTCCACAGGTAGGCGTCGAACTCCGCCTCCGAGCCGTGGCGGCCGGCGTACGCCTGCCGGAGGTCCGCCAGCGCCGCCTGATCGGCCCCGAACAGGGCTGACGGCTCTAGGAGCTCACTTGCGCGGTCCCAGTTGCCCTGCGCCAGCTCGGCCTCGCCCCAGAACCGCCGTAATGGTGTGTCACAGACTCCGAGGTAGTTGAACGTGGCGCCGCCATCCGCCTGCTTGAACAGGCTCATGGCCTCCTGCTGTTGTCCGAGGTTGAACTGCGCCCACGCCTTGTACGCGAGAGCAAAGGTCGTACGCCGGTTCACCGCCCGCTTGATCTTCGCATCGTTCGCCTTGCTGTTGGGATGATCGGCCCGGTACGTCTCCGGGGTCGCCTGGGCGAGTGCGAGGTCGGCATGCGCCTGGGCGAGTGCCCAATTCGAGTGCTTGACAGCGGCCTCCATCACATCCAGGTTCTCGTTGAAGGTCAGCGGCCGGCTCGCCTCCAGACCGCGGGTGATCTCGGCCAGGTCGAGCGGTTTCTTGACCTCGTACGACAGTGGCAACAGCTCCATCCCGAGCTCGAATCGAAGTTCTGGATCGGTCGTCTTTTGGAGCGCGCCGTCAACCGTCGCAAAGGCACGATCCGGCTCGCCCAGCTCCTTGCCGCGGTACTCGATCACGAGGTCGGCCATGCCGGCGGCGTGCGCGCCCCCTGGGTACTGCTCCAGGTACCGCTCGCCGATCTTGGCCTTCTCCTCCGGGCTCTCGGCCTTGTAGTAAGCGGCCTTCGCTGCCTTGTATGCGTCGGCCTCGCTCTGTGCCGGTGCCTGGTGCCTCGAGCATCCCGGCGCAATCGCCGCGGCGGCGACCAGAGCACCCACAATCAGTCCACGCTTCCACATGCCCAACCCCTTTCTCTCCTCCCGTCCTCCCGGACGAGCTTCTCATCGGTATCACACCGCCGCAGTGTACACAGGCCGCCGCCATCGGCAAGGTCCAACGACGCCCCCGGACCCAACCGCGTCACCCAGTGACCGTGAGCTGGGCCAAGGCCAGGTCGTAGCGCGGATCGTACGGATCCTGGCCCTCGCCGACCCAGAACTCCGCGCCCACCCTGCGGCCCTCGACCCAGCTCACGAGGACCTCCTTGACGAACCGTGTCCTCTCGGCATGGGTGAGCTCAAGCTCGACCACGGCGCGGGTCCCGGGCGCAGCCCGCTCTCCCTCCCTGATTTCGAAGGCGAGGCCGGTCCGCGACAGGTTGTAGACCGTCATCGGCTGCATCGGTCCATCATCGTCTGTCCGGTAGGCTCCCGGAAGGCACACCTCTCTCCGCGTCGAAACGCGGTGCTCGAGGTAAACAACGTGGGAACGGCCGCAGCAACAACGGAATCGCTCGCGCAGCGGCGTCGACCACCCCGGCCGCCTCGGCACCTGCAGGATCGTCACCGCGTCGCAAACAGGGCACACGAAACGGGCCGTGTCATCGGCCTCCACGAAGATGCGCCTCTTCCGAGCCATTGGTCTGTCCCCCCACAGCGAGCGCGACACCGGCCATAACGGTCTCCCACGCCCGCAGCACATCGGTAGGTGTTACGCCGACGGACCGTCGGGGGTTTCCTCCAGCAACGGTCCTTCTTCGTGTATTCTCTCCTCCCGAGCCGCTCGGCCGAGGATTCTGGAGGTTGATCCGATGCGACGATCAGTGCTGGCGCTGGTGATCCTCACGGCCGTCATCACTTACTCCAACAGTGGTGACTGGTATCAGCATTTCGCCGCCGGGGAGTGGTACTTCGCCCATGGTCAACCAGACCGCGCCGAGGCCGAGCTGAAAGCGGCTCTGCACATCGCCAACGGCTTCGCGCCGGGAGACCGTCGTCTGGAGGAGACACTCCACGATCTCGGTCGCCTGTATGAGCATCAGGGCCGTCTCGACCAGGCCCAGCCCATGTACGATCTGCTGGTCGCAGCGGTCGAGGTGCGAGCCGGCAAAGACAGCCCCGACCTGCTCGATCCTCTGGCCGCACTCGGCCGGGTTGCCCTCGCCGCCGGTGACCCGCCGACGGCTGAGGCAAGCTTCAGCCGCTACGCGAGGCTGGCCGCGGCCAAGACCACCGCCGACCCCGACCAGCATCGGCTGGTACTGGCCACGCTGGCTCGGATGGCGGTCCTGGCCGGACGTGAGGAGGAGGCGCTCTCCTACCAGCGGCAGGCGGTCGCCCTGCTCGACGCCGGCACGCCCGACGACGCCGAGCGCATGTCGACTCTCGAGACGCTCGCCAAGCTGGAGCTGCGTCACGGCTCCGCTGAGGCCGGTGAGCGCCTGATGGTCAAGGCCGCCGGACTGGCCCACGGCACCGGGGACGAGAAAGACCCGGCTACCGTGCTGGCCCGCGGCGCCGAGGTCGCGCTCGCCGCCGGACATCCGGACGCGGCGGAGCGCCTGGCTCGGCGGGCGTTGCAGTCCAGGCCGTCGGCCACCGCAGAGCTCGCTGTCCGCGCGACCCTCGCCGACGCCGCATGGCTGCAGGTACCACGCACGGACGCAGCGCTCGCAGACCTGCTCGGAGCGGCAAAGGAAAGTCGGGCGGTTGCAGCGGCGCAGCGATCCCTCCGGGAGCTGGCAGCGCTCCAGGAGCAGAGCCTCCCAGCCGGTGACCCGGCACGAGCTCGGACCCAAGACCGCCTCAGCCGCTGCGCGGTGCTCGCCGGCGACACCGATGGAGCGTTGGCCTCTCTCACACGCCTGATTGACGACCGCCGGGCAGCCGGCGACACCGCAGGAGAGCTCGAAGCGCTCGAGGACCGAACGTCGCTGCTCGCCGCCGCAGGTCGTACCGCCGAGACCGTTGAGGCCAACGGTGAGCTCTTGAGCCGTCTCGAGGCCGCGCACGGGCCAACCGACCCGTCGCTGATACCGGTACTCGAGCGGCAGTACAAGCTCCTCCACTCCCTCCACCGCAGCAAGGAGGCACGCGCCATCAAGAAGCGACTGCACCGCTTGGAACGAGCCCTCAAGCACCGGTAGCCGGGTCAACATCCCCCTCACGTGGATTCGGAGTGAGGAGCTCCTTCAGGCCCGGCTCAGGGCGGAGGTCAGAATCTCCTCCGCATCTCGGCTTGCCCTCCGCATCACCCTGGAAACCACCCCACCGAAGAGACGACGCAACAAGCCCGTGTTCGCTCGCGACACCGTGACGTCGCCGTCGGATGTCATGTAGACCGCGAGGCGACACGGCATCAGCGAGGTCACCATCCGGCCACCGTCATCCCTGAGAACCTCGGCCGCGTAATCGGGCCGGCACAGCTCGACCACCGAGGCCGGGAGCAGCAGCTGGCCAGCCTCCTTCGCTGCCGAGATGTCGAGCTGGTGAACGATTGACACCCTCCAGCCTCGCTTCTCGGCCTCGGCAACGATGCCCGCGACTGTCTCTTCGAAGCCGAGCGGGCTGGGTTCCTCGACAATCAGCAGGTGTCGCGCAAACACCGACCCGGCAGCGACGGCGGCAACCAGACCCAGGATCAAACCTCCGGCTGTAGCGACGACGAGCTGTGGCCCCATCCGGTCCCCCTTTCATCGTCATTACTATATCACTATTTAACTATGTACTTCAAACTCTACACCAGCAGCTTGCCGACTCTCTTCTTGCACCGGCAGAGCGTTGCGTCTTCTGGTGCCTCAGCATTTCACGGGAGAATCACGGAGTCTCTTGAGGTCCGCGACAAGGGAGAGGCACGCACACGGCCCGGTATCGCGACTCTCAGCCGCAGCGAGGTTGGCCGACCAGTTCTTATCGGAGGACCGGGAGGATGAAGACTGCGGCGCCAGTCCGGCTGTCAACGATGGTCGCGTAGGCCGCGAAGGTATCGTTGGCCGTGAGCAGCACCTGGTAGCCGTTGGCCCGGCTGACGCGGTGGGAGAGCAGGAAATCGTTGATCTGCACCTGCGAGCCCGGCTCTACGCCGTAGCTCGCGGCGCCGACACGCCGGCCCTGCTCATCGAACAGCACCGCGTGGACTCTGATGGTGTTCTCTCCGGGATTGAAGAACCCGATGTTGGTACGAAACTGCGAGCTGCGAAGGAGTGGGACCAGCACGCCGTCGGTTCCTGGCGGCACCATTCCGCTGCGGTCCAGCGACGGCACCATCTGACCCACCGAGCTCTGACCGCGAGCGTTGTAGACCCGACACCGCACAACCACACCTTCGGTGGCAACGAAGCGCAGCGCCCCCGAGCTACCCGGAGGCACGACGTCCCGGAGGTGGACCGTCTCTCCGGGACCGATGCTGGTCGCGGGGGCATCCTCGGCCAGCAGCCGCGTGTTGTCGGTGCCGGCGGGCAGGAACGTGAGCGCATAGCTGCCGACCGCATCCGACACGTTCGACACCCAGAGCTCGGTGTTCCAGTAGGCGCCCTCGGCGCCCTTGACCTGCGCCACGACCGGGATAAACCGCTCCCCCGCCATGGCCGTTGCTGCAATGGCCACCATGGCCAGCACGAGCGCGAGCTGGGGAGCGCTGCGGTTCCGCATGTTCCCAATATAGCCCGCACGCGCCGCCGGCACAAGAGTCGAACCCGCGCTATCGTGCGCGCAGGCCCACCACCTGAAGCGGTTCAGGCTGCCTGCGGACCCACCCCGTGTCGGTTACTTCTCGACCAGATCCGCGAGCACCGGAGGAGTCGAGCTGTCCTGGAGGAGGAAGACGTGGCAGGTGTCGCAGTCCTGCGGAATCGTGTGCTTGCCGTCAGCCGTCGTCATCTCGTCGTCGTGACACCGCCAGCATCCGGGAAAATCGTCGTGGCCGAGGTCGTTGGGGTGCGTGCGCCAGGTCGTGTGCATCTCGGGAAACTCTGACCTGGCATACACCTCAGCAGCAGCATCTGCTGCGGCAGCGATCGTCTTCGCCTTGCCGCTCGCCAGCTCCGGGTAGCTCTTCGAGTAGAAGTCCACTACCGCCTGGCGGACTCGCGCCACGCCGGTGTCGTGGTCCGGGTACTCACCGTTGATGGCGGCCAGCGCGGTCCGCTTGTAGAAGGGCAAGCTCGCGTAGCTCCTGTATGCCTCCAACACGTCGTCGAGGGCCTTGGCCGGCGACTTGAAAAGGTGGGTCGGCCGGTTGTGGCAGTCGATGCAGTCCATCACGCGCGCCTTGGCAGCGATCTCGTCGGCCGAAGGCGGCTTTTCTCCGGGGCGGGTATAGGTGCGGACCTGGCCGTCGGGAGTGGTCAACTCGACCCAACCGATTTCCTGCCGACGCTCGTCGGTCGAGACGTAGCGAATCTTGTTGTCCGAGTAGATGTGCCACCAGTGAATGCCGCCGTGACTGCCCAGGTCCAGGCTGCCCCCTCCCGTCTTCAGCAGCATCACGGTGTAGCTCGCCGTGTTCTTCTCGTCGGTATCGTAGCGCGCAAAGACCTTCAGCTTGTCGCCGTGGTGCTTCTCAGGCCAGTGGCACTGCTCGCAGGTCTCACGGGCGGGACGCAGGTTGTGGAGCGGGGTTTCGATCGGGCGGTCGTAGGTCCCCCAGGCGGTCTTCCAAACCTGGCGAAGACCATCCAGCTTGGAGCGCACGAACCACGACGCGCCGGGCCCGATATGACACTCGACGCAGCGCACCCTGGAGTGCGCGGACTGCTGGTACGCCGTGTACTCGGGGCGCATCACGGTGTGGCAGGTCGCGCCGCAGAACTGCACCGTATCCATCTCGCCGACCGCCAGGTACGAGGTGGAACCGAGAATGATCGCGTTGACGCCCGTCAGTATGAGCACGATGGTGGCGATGCGTCGAAGGTGGGGGTCATTGAAGTCGAGGCGGGGGTAATGGGACAGCTCATCCATCGTCGCGCCCGAGGCCACGAGCTTCCTGCGCCGTCGCCACATGCCGACCGGGATGATCAGGAGCCCGAGGACAAACAGCGCCGGCAGAACAAGGTAGGAGAAGATCCCAATGTATGGGTTGCGGAACGCGCCCGCCAGCTCAGCCACCATGAAGATCACGATCGTCAGCGCCGACACGGTCGCGATGACGATCCCCGTCAAGGTGGTCGGGTTGTTGGCGTAGTTAAATGCCCGCCCCAGGGTGTCTCGCCGCTTGGAAAGCTCAGCCATCGTCTCGGTCCCCCCTTGCCTGCGGCCACCGCCGCGCGGCATGCGAGGCGGATTCTAACAAGGCTGTTCAGTTTGCACAATCATTCACAAGTTTCCTATCCGAGGTATCCGGACAAGGCTGCGAGGCACCGGTCGGCGTCCTCGCCGGCCGCGACTGGGAACCGGCAGCCGGACTCACGGTCGGCCGCGGGGAATCGCGAACGGCTCATCCGTTGCGCTATGCTGAGCCGGTGCTGACGATTGATGAAGCTCGCTCATTGCTGGCGGCCCGCGTCGAGCCGCTGGCGCCGGTCGAAGTCCCGCTCCGGGCAGCGCTCGGCTGCCGCCTCGCGGCTCCGCCCATTGCCGACGTGGACTCTCCGTTCGCCGATATCTCTGCAATGGACGGCTTCGCGGTGCGGGCGGCCGATCTCGAGGCCGGGGACCCACTTCCAGTGGCGTTCGAGATCCCGGCCGGCAGCATGCCAGCTCGTCTCCCGGATGGCTCGGCCGCGCGCATCTTTACCGGTGCAGCCCTCCCCGACGGCGCCGACACCATCGTACAGCAGGAGCTCGCCGAGCTGGAGGCCGACGGCCGTGCGCGGCTGGCCAGGCTCTCCACGGGTACCCACGTGCGCCGCCGAGGCGAGCTGTTCCGGGCCGGAGCGACACTGCTATCAAAAGGTACCGCGGTAACACCGGCGGCAATGGCCTTGCTCGCAGCCGGGTGTAAAGACCGCATCAGCGTGTTCCGGAAACCCCGCCTGGCGGTGATCTCCACCGGCAGCGAGCTGGTGGCGGCCGGTGAGCGGCCCCACCCGGGCCAGATCCGGGACGCGAACTGGCCCCTCATCGATGCCTTGGCACGTGACATCGGCCTCGCCTCACTGGGCGTTGCACGCATTGCCGACTCCTCGAGCGCGCTCCGGGCGGCCCTCGGCGACGCCCTAGCCGGCGCCGACGTGGTCGTCTCCACCGGTGGGGTATCGGTCGGCGACCACGACCTGGTGCCGGACGCCGTCTCCTCGCTCGGCGGCAGTACCGTGTTCCACAAGGTCGCTCAGAAACCCGGCAAGCCCTTGCTGGTGGCTCGTTTCCCGACTGGCTGGCTGGTGGGCCTGCCCGGAAACCCGCTCGCGGTCCTGGTCGGATGGCGTCTCTATGTCCTGCCGCTCCTGCGCGCCCTCGGAGGGGACACGGCTGCGTTCGACGAGCGCCCGTTGAGCGCCCTGTTGACGACGGCCACCTGCAACCACGAGGAACGCACCCATCTCCGGCCGGCCAAGCTCGTCAACACAGCCGACGGTGCACTCGTCACGATCATACCGTGGAAGGGTTCCCATGACCTGGTTGCCGGCGCGGGCGCAAATGCGCTGGCGCGGCTCGAGCCAAGAGTCGAGCTCGCTGCAGGCAGCCCAGTCGCCTGTTACGCGCTGTAGGTCTGCTACGATCGCCTCACGATGACCCGCCTTCCAGCTGCCGCACGTGCCGACCGTCACGTCCTCCGCCTGTCGGTCACCGATCGCTGCAACCTCAGGTGCCACTACTGCATGCCGGCCGAAGGCGGTTCCCAGCTCCGGCACCACGATTTGCCCAGGCTCGAGGAGCTGTCTGCGATCGTGGCATGGCTGGCAGCCGAGGTCGGCGTCGGGAGCATCAAGCTCACCGGTGGTGAGCCCCTCGTACGACAGGGAGTCGAGACGCTGGTCACACTCCTGGCATCGATTCCCGGCATCGACGAGATCTCGATGACCACGAACGGGACACTCCTGGCACGGCACGCGAAGGCGCTGCAACGGGCCGGCTTGCGACGCGTCAACGTCTCGCTGGATACGCTCGACCCCTCTCGCTTCGCCCGCCTGACACGCGGCGGCCGTCTCCGGGACACCCTCGCCGGCATCGACGCCGCACTCGATTCCGGCCTGCGGCCCGTCAAGCTCAACGCCGTGCTGCTCGCCTCGTCCTGGCGGCTGGATGTGCCCCGGCTTCTTGACTTCGCCGCCGAGCACGCGCTCGAGGTCCGCTTCATCGAGCTGATGCGTACCGGCACCGAGGAGAGGTGGGCCGCGAGCGAGCTGGTCCCCGCGGCAATGGTTCGAAGTTGGATCGAGCGCCGCGCCCAGCTCTTCGATCTCGCTGCGCCGCTGACGACGCCGTCGCGCAGCACTCGTCTCAGGTGGGCGGGACGGGATCTCACGGTGGGCTGGATTACTCCCCGGTCGCACCCCTTCTGCGCGACCTGCAACCGTCTCCGGCTCGATCCGCTGGGACGCCTCCGGCGCTGCCTGATGGACCCCACGTCCCTGCAGCTCGCGGCTCTCCTCGCGGACGGACGAGCAGCTGCCAGGACCGCTCTGGCGAGCTATCTCGGCGACAAGCGACCTCCCGGCGCGATGTCGATACGGCTGCCGATGGCGGCGGTCGGCGGGTGACATGAAGAACCTCAGTCATCTCGACGGGGCCGGCTCCGTGAGGATGGTGGACGTCGGCGACAAGTCCGTCAGCCGCAGGGTGGCGGTGGCCGAGGCGGTGCTTCTCGTCGGTGAAGAAGTGATGACGGCGATCCAGGACGGGCAAAGCCCAAAGGGCAACGTGTACGAGACCGCACGGCTGGCAGGCATCATGGCGGCCAAGCGAACGTCCGAGCTGATCCCGCTGGCCCACCAGTTGTCCCTCGACCACGTCGAGATCGAGCTCGAGCCCGGTGCGGATCGCATTCGCATCGTCGCCACCGCCTCGACCCGGGCGGCCACCGGTGTTGAGATGGAAGCGCTCGCGGCCGCTTCCGTGGCAGGGTTGACGCTCTATGACATGCTCAAGGCGATCTCCAAGACCATGACCCTCACGGGCATCCGCCTGCTCTCCAAGTCGGGCGGAAGCTCGGGCGACTACCGGGCGAAAGAGCCATCCCCGTGACCCACGCGATCGTTAAGTTCATCTGCACATCAAAGAAGAGGGGAACCGTCAAGCGGGCGGTGGAGGCCGCACACATCATTGCCGACCACGGCATCGAGGGCGACGCTCACGCCGGCCACTGGCACCGACAAGTGAGCCTCCTCAACGAAGCCGACGTTGCCGCCATGCGCGCCAAGGGTTTCGAGATCGCCCCCGGTGCGTACGGCGAGAACCTCGTGGTCGAGGGCCTCGACCTGGAGTCGCTCGGGATCGGAAGCCTCCTTACGATTGGCGACGTCGAGCTTGAGGTCACCCAGATCGGCAAGGTGTGTCACACGCGGTGTGCCATCTACTACCGGAGCGGGGACTGCATCATGCCGCGGGCCGGCGTCTTCACACGCGCACTGACCGACGGCATGGTCCGTCCTGGAGCGCCCGTCAAGGTCCGCGACAGGGTACCCAGGGAAGCGGTCCAGGCGGCTGTACTCACGGTGTCCGACAGCTGCGCCGCCGGCTCGGCCGAGGACAGTGCCGGGCCGGCGGTGGCCGATGTTCTTCGTGACAAGCTCCTGGCCCACGTCGCCTGGGCGGGGATTGAGCCTGACGATCTCGACCGCGTAGAGGACCGGCTCAAGGAGCTGGCCGGCCGCGGCCTCGACCTGGTTCTGACGGTCGGCGGCACCGGGTGCGGGGCTCGCGATGTTACTCCGGAAGCAACCCGCGCCGTACTCGACAAGGAGGTCCCGGGCCTCGCCGAGGCGATGCGCGCAGCCTCGCTCCGCCTGACCCCACACGCCATGCTGCAGCGCGGGGTCGCGGGCATCCGCCGCTCGACGTTGATCCTCAACCTTCCCGGCAGCCCAAAAGGCGCAACCGAGAACCTCGCTGTCGTGCTGCCCGCCCTCGCCCACGCCGTCGAGCTCCTGCGCGGAGACACGGCGCACCTCGACGACGGGCGGCGCTCGGGGAACGGTGGCCTTCCCGTGATGGCAACCACCCGGGGAGGCGACCGCACATGAGGGGGAGGGACCTTCTCCTCGGCGGACGCATCCAGGCCAACCTCGAAATCGGCAGCGGCATGTGGATCGTCACCCGCATCAGCCAGTGCACCGCCGACGACCTCGGCCTGCGTGCCGGCAGCGAGGCGCGGGCGAGCCTCAAGGCGCGGTCGCTCTACCTGCTGCCACGCGACTGACACGGCGGATCTCCCACGGATCGATCTGACGCCATCTCTTCTCTTCTCGGTACGTCCCGGGGACAACCACCTGTGCCAACCCGACGTCTCCGTTGCGGCAGAAGGGCTTCTTCCGTATGATCCTGCGTTGATGAAGACGATCGTCCGAGCCCCACTTCGGTGCCACCTCCACGAGCTCGCCCGGGCCGGCAAATACCGGAGCGGGCAATGAGCCTGGTGCGACTCGGGGCGGTCGCGATCGGGGGCGCCACCGGCGCCGTGGCTCGCTATGCACTCTCGGGGTGGGTCTCTGCGGCCACCCGGTCGTCCCCGTTCCCCTACGGCACGCTCTCGGTCAACGTTATCGGCGCCGCGATTCTCG
>Ga0307446_1000075_pt1 | contig 27000 bp, 23 predicted proteins | sample SalMarSW160320MG_FD_202141 | JGI IMG/M metagenome (GOLD analysis project Ga0307446, IMG submission 202141) | Salt marsh sediment microbial communities from the Plum Island Ecosystem LTER, Massachusetts, United States - SW1603-20 | ecosystem: Environmental > Aquatic > Marine > Intertidal zone >... | reverse complement strand
GATGACCAGCCAGTAGAGATTTGGCTTCTTCCATATCATTTGCTTCAAGTATGGAATAACCGCATACATTTCTTTCACTTGCTTCACTTTTACCGTCAGGCAAAACTTTTTGTCCGCCTGCCAGGGGAGATCCGAGGTCTACTAATTTGCTGCCGCATTTTTGTGCCCACTCCATCCAGGGTTTCATTCCTTCCTGCATTTGTTCGGGCGATGAGTTAGTCATTTGTTCGGTAGCTTCTGTCGGTGCGTGGTAAATTACGATGAATTTTTTCATATATGCCTCTTTATTAATAATGAATTTTAATTTATGTTTTTATTTGACATTCCGCAAACAATATATTCTGGAGTTCAACTCCTACGGAGTTGTGGTTTTTTTATTTGGTCTTTTGGTTACAAATATTCAATCCCTAACGGGATTGATAAACAAAAAGTGATTAAAACAATTGGACATCGAAAAAATTCCCGTAGGGAATAAACATCTGCCTGCCGGTAGGCAGGTTTGTAACATCTGTGAAATATCGCTAAACATAACAATCCCTTAGGGATCGAACCCAAAAGGTTTCTATTATTAGCTTTTACTCTCCCGGCAGGGGTATTGCTTCGTGAATACCGATTTCGCACTCACGTCTATATTTTCTTTTAATTGATTTTTTATTCAAACCTCGGTTCGACGGGGATTATTTAAATAAACCAAATTTCGATCGGGAATGCAAATTAAAATAAGTTAGCCTGTTGTTAACAAAAATTTAACCCGGAAATTAATTTAACTTGATATATTTTAACTAGCTGACAATTATATAAAATGTTTATCAGGGATATTAAATGAAAATCTATTTAAAAAAATCAATATTTCTTATTGCCTTCATCTGGTCACTAAATCTTATTGGCTGCCAAACAAATGAAAATATTTCCGAAATTCATAAGTATGATCATATAGTAATTGTAGTAGAAGAAAATAAGAACTACGACCAGATCATTGGAAATGATGCAGCCCCTTATATCAATTCCCTATTAAAAGAAAGTGCAAACTTTACACAAATGTATGCAGAGGAACATGCAAGTGAAGGAAATTATTTTTGGCTGCTTTCCGGAGATAATCAGGATGTAGGATATGACGATGTAATTCCAAATAAATCAAATCATAAAAATTATCCGTTTACTGCAAGCAATATGGCAGAACAGCTTATTAAAAACGGATATTCGTTTAAAGGATATTCTGAAAGCCTGCCTTCAATCGGCGATACAATTTCTAAAGCAGGAAATTATGCACGGAAACATGTTCCGTGGATTAGTTTTAGTAACATTCCCAATGGTACGAATGAAATGAATTCTTCAAATCTTCAGTTTGCACAGTTTCCAACTGACTTTAATAAGCTTCCCACAGTTTGTTTTGTTATTCCTAACCTGGTAAATGATATGCATGATCCGGCAGATCTGGATGTGAGTGTAAAAAATGGTGATGAATGGCTTAAAGAAAATATTAATAATTACCTGAATTGGGCTAAAGATCATAATAGTCTTTTAATTATAACTTTTGATGAAAATAATGATATAAGTAAGTATAGAGGATTGACTGATCCTGCAAGTTCAGATCACGATATAAAGAATAGAATTCCTACATTATTTGCCGGAGCAAATATAATTCCTGGTAATTATAGTGAGGGAAAAGGTATAACACACGTAAATATTCTGAGAACAATCGAAGCAATGTATAATCTTTCCGGATCCGGGTATCAACAGGTCAACGCGTTAAAATATGGTATTACAGATGATTACATAATAAAAGACATATTTGATAAAAGCTTTGATGATAACCTTTTAGTTGGAACTAAAAGTAAAGTAAATTGATTCTGTAAAACAGTTAGTCTGTTTTTCAAGTGAGGGAAAAGTTCAATTACTCCGAAGGAGTGCTTTGGACTATCAGAGTTGTGAACTATCGAGATTAATTTGTTTGTTACCAGCATTCAATCCCCAACGGGATTGCAAAATGAAGGTGAATTTTTTGAGAATATTTCCGCAGGGAATAAACGTCTGTAACAATAACTACCACACTAAGAATAACGATCCCATAGGGATTGAACCTGACTCAATCATTGCCTATTATGAACTGTAACTTGTAACTAACTATGGAGGGTTCGCTAATGTCCAACAGTTATACACAAATCTATATTCAAATCGTAATAGTTGTAAAAGGCAGGTACTGCCTTATTCCCAATAAGAAAAAAGAAAATCTATATAAATACATAACGGGGATAATCCAGAATAAAAAACACAAGCTTATTGCAATAAACGGAATACCGAATCATATTCATATCCTAATTGGTCTAAATCCCGCTGAGGCGTTGTCTGCTCTTGTAAAAGAGATAAAGAGATGTTCGACAAATTTCATTAATGAGCAGAAATGGTTGAAAGGGAAGTTTAGCTGGCAAAACGGCTACGGTGGTTTTTCTTATTCACGTTCACATCTGGACAGAATAATAAATTATATTAAGAATCAGGAAAAGCATCACAAACGAAAAACCTTTAGAGAAGAGTATATAGAAATGTTGAAAAAGTTTGAGGTTGAATATAATGAGAAATTTATTTTTGAGGATATAGAATAGGTGCTATTGTCGGTGTGATTGTTCAACTCCAGACGGAGTTGTAGGTTTTATTAGTTTTGTTTGATACAAACATCCAATCCCTAACGGGATTGTGAAATGAATGCGATCTGTTTAAGAATATTCCGATAGGGAATAAACCTCTATAACAATGACTAACACACTAAGAAACACAATCCCATCGGGATTGAACTTGTCTTATAAACTATTGCAGAAACACAATGAGAAAAAAGCTATAGGACGAGTTCAACTCCTACGGAGTTGTAGGTTTTATTAGTTTTGTTTGATACAAACATTCAATCCCTATCGGGATTGCAAAATGAATGCGATCTGTTTAAGGATATTCCCGTAGGGAATAAACGTTTGTAAAAACGGCTATCTCTCTTAAGAGTAACAATCCCATAGGGATTGAACTCAACAATTTCTTTGTTATATCTGATCTTGAACCGAACCCGGATAACTGTTAGATGCCGAATAACAACTATTTGGAAAATTCTTATTGTGTAAATAAAAGTTATTGAGTATGTTTATAAAAAACTCAGGAGGAAGTTTTGGGAAAAATACCACGGTACTTTGCGGGAAACTATCCGAAAAATAAAATTGAAATTACAAATACTCATTGTGAAAATGATCATTGTTCAATACATCGTTAGACCACAAAAAGCCGGATGGTCTCAGTGGGCTGTAAAAAATTTCAAGGGTGGGGGAGGTTGCCGTATGGAGAGAGGCTGCAATGTTGTCTGCACAGGTTACAGCACAAAATAAAACCAAAATTGGGATAAACACTCCCGAAATAGAATACAACTATCAGCTTCTGCTGAATATAATATACTAGTTGGATAGCTTGTTTGAGAAAGTCAAGTACTAATATTATTAAATTAAGTATTCACTGGTGGTTTAAAGATCAATTTATAAAGAAGAAGTAATAATATAGATAGAAGTAAGAGGTAACTATCCACATAAAAGAAGATTTCTATAATATCTTCAGCAGATGTCCATCCTAAAATCAGAGCTAATATGAATTGAAATATCGTCATTGCCCAAACAATAATACTGGTTATTTGTCGCTTTGTGGTATAGTAGTAAATGATGATTAAAATAGTAGATATAAATATTATGATAATTGTCCAGTTTATAATATTAAAAGCTGTTACGCCGTCTTTTATAATATTTAAATCTATTGTCTCTCCAACGTATTCAGGTTTGTTAATATTTTCATAGACTATATCAGTTGGAGTCTCAAGCAGTCTGCTAAACATATTGTTAGAATTGTCTAATTCAAAATGAAAGCCATTTGGAACTGATATATCTATTTTATTTTTGTTTTGTGCTGAAGGTAAATATTTTAAGTAATATTTAAAGTGATAATGGAAGTAATCTTGTTTTTTCAAAATAAATTTTGAATCATATTTATATTTAATACTCATTAATGCTATTTCATCTTTTAACAGCGGGAACATTATTATTATATAATTTTCAGTAGCATTTGGAAATATGCCACGCGGGCCAATGTAATAATACGGGGATGCTATTCGCAAAGAATCTTTTATTTTATTATATGTAATTGAGTCAATTGGAAATGGAGAGAATTCTTTTCCATTTATAGAAATAATTATTTCCAAATTTTTATATTCTTTTCTAAAAGGAATATTAAAAAATACACCTTTTCCATCTCCGTATTGTTTTAATTTTAAATTCACAACCTCGTTTACATAGTCTAATTTTTCAAACTTAATATACCTTATTAATTCACCTATGCTTTTGTATGAATTAAATTCAAATATGAAATCTGGATAGGATAAGAATAATAACTGTTCATATCCCACAGAAGTGTATGTTCGAAAGTATTTTATACTTTGTGGCTTATTGTATACTTTTATTTTAAAATCATTTCTTCTTGAGATGGTAGGTGAGTAAAAATCATTTTTAGATGTGGTTATTAAATTGGAATTGACGTTTATAGAAGGTTGAGAATTAAGTATAGACTCATACATAGTAAAAGAAAATAAATATCTACCTTCCTTTAAAGATTTTTGATATTTTGTAAAGATGTTGGAGATATATTTTATGTAAAATGTGTCGGATTTAGTGCTTTTATATGCAGAATCTACAACAATGTAAATATAATTCCCATTACGTGTTTTCTGAGACAACATTTTAAATTTTGGAAATTTAAGATGTTCGTTATTTAATTTTATCTCTTTCAGTTGGACATAATTTGGTGTTTTGATCCCATCCGTTTTTATTGAGACAATTACATTTGGCGAGGTGATAATTGTTGTCTCAACTGTTACCTCCCCAGAGTGTCCATATGTTACAACTGTTGTTTTTTCAAGGTGAGGTTTTACTATATTCATGTTTTCATTTTGATCAATGAATAGAATCAAAATGACAAAAACTATGAGAGAGATAATAAAGATAACAAGATATAAATAAAATTTTTTAGTATGACTTTGGAAAATAGGTTTAATGAAGGTTTGATTAATAGAGGTAATTAAATTCTTCATTTTAATTTTATGCTTCCCAACGTAAATATCAAGTTTAACTTAAAAAATGAGAGTGAAAAAACAAATGCTTTAGATATGATATTTCTATATATATTACTATTGGAGCATTACAATTCGGCTATTGATTATTCACTCAATCAAGACCAATTTTACCCCAAACATCAAAATCGCAAAAGCAATGCCTGCGTTGTAAACACCACAATTCTTGTAATAGATACACAAATATTAGAATTTAAATAAAACAGTAGATTTTCTTAACTACTTTTAAAGGTTCTTCTAATTGGTATAGACACTTAATTAACTTCGGCTGCGTAAAAATCAGGTAACCGTCAATCATAAAACAATTTTTAATGTATTTAGACTTTTTTATTTTGTATAATCTTTTAATACACTAAACAGGGATATAAAATGGAAAAAGTATATACTAAACTTTTTAAATTTTTGTTGCTTACAGTTTTTGTTTTTTCTTCTCAAATAATAATTCCCCAGACCAAAGCTGAAAAAATAGAATCCTTACTCAATGAATATTACAAGTTCAAAGTTTTTAACGGGAGTGTTTTGGTTGCCGAAGACGGGAAGGTCATTTATAAAAATGGTTTCGGTCTCGCAAATATGGAATGGAATATTCCAAATACTCCGGATACAAAATTCAGAGTTGGTTCGGTTACAAAACAATTTACAGCTATGCTTATTATGCAGCTTGTTGAAGAAGGGAAATTAAAACTAAATGTACCGATAACCACTTATATTCCCGATTACCCGAAAGATAAAGGGGACAAAATAACAATACATCATTTGCTTACTCATACTTCGGGAATTCCTAATTATACTAGTCTGCCAACGCTTAACGATTTTATGCGGGATCCTATAACGCCTCTGGATTTGGTTAAAATTTTTTGGGATCTGCCGCTCGATTTTGAACCGGGTGAAAAATTCAGCTACAGTAATTCGGGATATATCGTACTCGGTTATATAATTGAAAAGGTAACAGGTGAATCGTATGAAGATGTTTTAAAGGAAAAAATATTTGAACCGCTTGGAATGAAGAATTCAGGATATGATCATACTGAGGTAATAATTCCCAAACGGGCTTCGGGCTATGATAAAGTAGGAACTGATTATTTTAACACTTCTTATCTCGATATGTCGGTTCCTTATTCCGCCGGATCTATTTATTCAACTGTAGAGGATTTGTATCTCTGGGACCAGGCGCTTTATACTGAGAAACTGCTTTCCAAAAACTATCTGGATAAAATGTTTATTCCTTATGCCAAACCGCCGTTTGCCGAAGGTTATGGTTACGGGTGGGCATTAGATAAAAAACATATTGATAACATCGATGATTCCTTAAATATAATTGAGCACGGAGGTACAATTAATGGATTTAATTCTGAGATACTGAGGATTACTAACAGCAAAGATTTAATTGTCCTGTTAAATAATACCGGGGTTACAAAACTGAATGAGATAAGCAATAAGATAATCGATATACTTTATGATCAGCCTTATGAGTTGCCGGAAAAACCATTGCTGCTCAGTTTTACAGAAATTCTGAAGGAAAAAGGAATTGAAGATGCTGAAGATTTTTATAGTAAAAAAATTGAGGATGGAGAAAAAATACCTGAGCGGTTAATGAATATGCTGGGGTATAGTTATCTGAACAGGAAACAATATAAAGAGGCACTTGGTATTTTTAAATTAAATATAAAAGCTTACCCGGAGTCATTTAATGTGTATGACAGCTATGGGGAAGCGTTAATGATGAACGGGGATAAAGAAGATGCAATAATCAATTATAAAAAGTCCATTGAAATTAATCCTCATAATGATAACGGTATTGAAAAATTAAAGCAACTCGGAGTTGAAGTTTCTATACCTGAAGATGTGAAAGTGGATCCGAAAGTCTATGATTTATTAGCAGGGAAGTATGAATTGAATCCGCAGTTTGTAATTACGGTTACAAAAGAAGATGATAAACTATTTGCACAGGCAACAGGACAGCCAAAGGTTGAGTTATTTCCTAAATCTGAGTTGGAATATTATCTAAAAGTAGTTAACGCACAGATTACCTTTGTAAAAGATGAAAACGGCAACATAGAAAAACTAATTTTACATCAGAACGGGCAGAATATGGCGGCAAAGAAAATAGAGTAGCTGGCAGTAATAAATTCTCTATAACATATTTATAACCTCTGCCGATGGAAACGGATATTCTTTTAATCTGAACAGTTACGCTTGTGTTAGATTCAATTTTGTTAATTATTGGATGCAGAGAAGTAAGTCGTGACTTGTCCCTACTTTTGTTTAAGCTTATATTAATATCTAAGAAAACGTTAGTCCCTTTATAAGAAGAAAAATGAATACAAAGATTTCTGATTTAACTATAGATGAGTTAAAGGAGTTAATATCAAAGACTGTTCAGGAAGTTATGGCAGATTATCTTGAAGATTTGAAAGCTCTTTCAGGCAAAAATTATATTAACTCAATTAAAGAAGCCAGGGAAGATTATAAAGCAGGGGATTATAAGAATTTTGATAAAACATTCTAATGTATAAAATCCTTATTACTAAGAGGGCTTTAAAAGATCTCTAAAAATTGGTACAAAAATAAAGACTAGAATCGGAGACAAGACAAAACTTTTGGAGAATGATCCTATCGGAAGTAGTAAGAAATTATCCACTCCAATAATTGGGAGCTTTAGATTTAGAGTTGGGGATTACAGGGTTATATTCGATATTGAAAATGATAAAGTAATTATATTACGAATTGGTCATCGAAAAGACATTTACAAATAAAAACCACTTTCTGATAGAGATAGAAGCTATAATTTCTCTATAACATATTTATAACCCCTGCCGATTGGAATGGACACTCCATTAATCTCAATTGTTTCAGCTGTATAAGATTCAATTTTGTCTAATGATATAATAAATGATCTGTGAATTCGTTTGAATTGATTTGAAGGTAAAAGCGACTCGATTTGATTAGTGCTCATTTTTGAAAGGTATGTTCTTTTTGCCGTAACAATTTTAACATATTCTCTCTGGCTTTCTATATAAAGAATCTCCGGAAATAAAATTTTTACCTTCTTTTTCTGCACATTCAGAAATATGAAATCTTTAGTCTCTACATTTTGATTTAGTGCCTGTCTCTCTCTTTGCTTTGTTTGAACTTTATTTACCGCAACTAAGAAACGTTCGAACTCAAAAGGCTTCAATAAATAATCTGTAACATTCAAATTAAATCCTTCCACAGCATATTGATGATAGGCTGTTGTAACAATAACTGCAGGTGGATCAGGCAGTGTTTTTAAAAATGTCATTCCTTTTAATTTGGGTAGATGAATGTCTAAAAAAATAAGATCGGTTTGATTATTGTGCAGGAATTCTGTTGCGAGAATAGCATCCTTAAACGTTTTTTGTAATTCAAGAAATGGCACCTGAGAAATATAATCCACCAAAACTTTTACAGCTAAAGGTTCATCTTCAATAATAATACATTTTATCTTAGACATGGCTTGCAAGATTGATTTTTAATATTGCGGTGAAAACTGATTCATCCTGTTCAAGAGATAAATCATAATCGGTAAAGAGCAATTCTAATTGACGTCTTAGATTTGATAGACCGATATTTTCTTGTACTTTCTCTTCTCCACTAAAACCATCTGCAGAATTTTTCACAATGAATGTTAACTGCCTGTTATTAACAGAAAGATGAATATCGACATACGGATGAGACCTTGTTTCAGAAGCACCGTGCTTGAATGCATTTTCGACTAACGGTATAAGCAACAACGGCGGTATTGCCTGCTTCATATCTTCAACATCGTAATTGAAATTGATATGTAAGGATTCATCATAACGTAATTTTTCAAGGGCAATATAATCACTTATGATTTTCAGTTCCTGTTCTATAGCTATATAATCGCCGCCGGTTTCATATAACATATAACGTAAAATTTTCGAGAGTCGTAAAACCGATTCAGGCGCTAAGTCGGATTTGTCTCTTGCCAACGAAAAAATATTATTTAACGTGTTGAATAAAAAATGTGGATTCGTTTGTGATTTTAGATAGTTTAACTCAGCTTCCTGTTTTTCAATTCTCAATTGCTGCGCTGATTGTTTTAATTTAATGTGGTTGTAAATGTGCCTGGTTATTCCAAATACAAATATTGCAAATATACTGGAGCCGAGTTGATCCGATACCCCGTGCGAACAGGAAGAATAATGAATAAAATCGGTATAAATATAGATCTGCATTCCAAGGAGCAGCCAGAAATAGAAAACGAAAGAAAATAAGATGAACTGAACAGCTAAAAGCCCAAGTGATCTGAAAATATTTTTTCTGCTCAGCCGGGGAAGAGTGAACTCGAAGAAAAGATAAATAACAACAATGACATAAACTGATTTCCAAATTTCATTTATTACCCAAAGCAGAAATGGTCCGGGATGCTGCGTCAGGTTAATGATGAGGGCAAGTACATAATAACCTGCCCCTATCCATAAATATAGCCTGATACGTTTTATGTCAAACAGTTCTTTCATTGTTGATCTGTAAAATCAGTTCCTCAAAATATACATCATCACTAAAAGATTTAATTGTTTTACGGTTAACATAAATATTTCATAATTGGTAACCCAGAAAATTAGTCGACATAACTCTGCTTTCCGTTTACTGTAATCTGTTTTCCGTAGACTCTCTCTTCCACCTATTTTTTCAATTTGATATTCTTGCAATGAAAACATTGATGTTTAATGCAGATTGATGAAATGTTTAAATGATTATTGCATAAAATTTCCAATCCGGATAAGAGAAATCAAAATAAATACTGTTAAGAATCTTAAATAAAAAGAAGGGATAAAAAATGAATACAATTAAAAACAATTTTGAAAAATTAGTTACGAAGATAAAACACACAATGTTATTTGCAGCTAAATCAAAGTTATTGAGTTATTGCATTATTGCCATTGTATGCAATATGTTTTTGTTACAATCATTATTAGCTCAAGATGGAATCAATGGTAATCTTGTTAATGTTGAATGGCTTGGAAAGAACCTTAAAAACCCTGATATTCTTATACTGGATGCCTCATCTGCAAAAACCTATAATACTCAGCATATACCCGGCGCTATAAATGTCGATCTGTACACTTATGGTTCACAGGAAAAACCCATAGCTGAAATTGAACAGCTTTATCAATCCTGGGGAATCAGTCCGGAGAAAAAGATAGTAATATATGATCAGGGAGGAACATTCTTAGCGACCAGGCAGTTTTTCTCTTTGTATTATTATGGCTTACCAGCAGAGAATCTTTTTGTGTTGGATGGAGGGCTTTCCAAATGGTTGGAAAAAGATTTGCCTTTTACATCAGATATCACCTCTCTTCCTGAGCACAGCTCATTTGAAATTGAAAAGCTCAATGAAAATGTAAAAGCCGAACTACCCGAATTTCTTACTGCATCAGGAGATACAACAAACAATGTATTAGTGGAAGCTTTGGGAGCCGATTGGCACTTCGGAGAAACCTGTTTCTTTAATAAAGCCGGTCACATTCCAAACTCAATATTATTACCAAGTCCTGATTTTTATAATAGCGATAAAACTTTTAAGTCACCCGAAGAAATCAGAAAAATGCTGGACTACTTCGGAATAAAACCCGAACAAAATATTTATAGTTATTGTGGAGGCGGTATAAGCGCCAGTGTACCGTTTTTCGCTCTTAAGTTTATATTGCATTATCCTGAAGTAAAACTGTATTCGGGTTCCGAGCTTGAATGGTTGTCTGATGAAAGAGAACTTCCTTTTTGGACATATGATGCGCCTTTTCTGATGAGAGAAGCGAACTGGTTACAAACCTGGGGTGGAAAAATGTTAAGAATGTTTGGGAAATCTAACGTTAGCATAATTGACGTTCGTTCTCAAAAGAAATTTTATCATGGACATGTGCCTTTTGCACTAAATATTCCTGCAGATGTTTTCAAAACCAATATTAACAGTCCCGACAAATTAGCTGAAATTCTTGGTCAATCTGGAATCGACCCTTCTCAGGAAGCGGTTATAATTTCAGGTTCGGGAATAACGAAGGAATCTGCTTTGGCTTTCTTAATGCTTGAGAAACTGAATCAGAAAAAAGTTTCGCTTTTTATAGACTCAATGGATAAGTGGGCACAGCTTGGTTTCCCAATTACAAAAGATACTACGGTTATAAAATTTCCAAAAGGTTCTCAGAAATTATCGATACCTCCAGTGAATTATCCTCTGGATCCAAGGAAGGAAATTGTAATTACTGATTTGAAGAACACTGAAGGATTATATCCGATAGTATTAATTGCATCAGGTAAGAATGTAAACAAAACTGTAGAAGGCAATGTTGTTCATGTTCCATATACTGATCTTTTGAATGTAAATGGCACACCCAGGGATGCGAAAGATATCTGGAATATCCTGATAAAAGCAGGTGTCCCGAGATATGCCGAGCTTGTATGTTTCTCAGATGATCCGGGCGAAGCTGCAGTGAATTATTTTATTCTCAGGCTCATGGGTTATCCGGATGTTAAAGTGTTAGTTGATTAAAAAAACTAAAAAGGAAAGATTATGAATAAAATCATAAAATTCGGGGAAACGGTTGAGGAATATGAAATCCCGGTACTGAATGAGCGGGAAATAAGAGCCGCAGCAGGAATATTATTTTTGATGATGATTATCTCGATACTCAAAGTAATTTTCCAGGGAGATTTTATCCTGCTTAAGTATGCAGTAACAATATTCCTGGTAGATATTTCAATACGCGTTTTTATTAATCCTAAATTTTCTCCTTCATTAATAATTGGACGATTGATTGTCAGAAACCAGGTTCCTGAATATGTTGGAGCCCCACAAAAAAAGTTTGCATGGATAATTGGCGTTGTATTGGCAACTACAATTTTTATTCATCTTGTGATTGTGAATGCATTCAGCCCGATTACAGGTCTCATCTGTTTTATTTGCCTGATATTTTTATTCTTTGAAACAGCTTTTGGAATTTGCCTTGGGTGTAAATTTTATCCGATGTTTTTCAAAGATAAAGTCCGGCACTGTCCCGGTGATGTTTGTGATGTTAAGTCAAAACAGGACATCCAAAAAACTTCGAGAATTCAATTAATTGTTGTTTTCGGATTTGCTGCTTTCATTTTTCTAACTGCATTTTTATTTAATGATAATTTTAAGAAACAACCTTATGACCTGTTCGGAATTGAAAGTAGTGAGCAGGCGGAAATAAAATGACGCTAGATTAGCGAATCATAATCAATATCAACACAAACATTAATAATGCAAATGCTGCACCCGCATAAAATACACCCACAATACCTGAAAAGCCGAAGACAAGTCCCATTATTAACGGACCGATTGTTTGTCCCAATCGTAAAACCATTCCGTTTAAGGACATAAAAGCTGCACGGTTTTCAACGGGGGCTAAATTTGTTAGCATAGTTTGTAAGCTTGGAATATTCAATCCGTGTCCGATTCCGAAAAAAATTAATGGAATTATCATTAACCATAATTGAGGTGTTAAAGGAATTATGATTAATGCTAAAGCATAAGTGATGAATGCAACTTTCAATAGAATCCTGTGAGAATATTTTCCGGACAATCTGCCAAGCTGCGAAGAGGTAATAGCTGTTGTTAATGACATTACAGACATCAATAAACCAATGATTAAAGGCGAGGCAGAAAAATCGGAATCTAGCAGGAAGGGGAGGAAGGTTAAGTAAGAGCCGTAAAGAATAATGAATGTGAAAATGCTCGCAATAAAAATTCCAATTACTCTTTTATCCTTTATACTATCCCACGCTTTAATTAAATATTCTTTCAGGCTCTGGTTATTAACCGGTTTAGAACTCTTTAATGAAAACAGAGCAATCAATGCAATAGGAACAGACAGGGCAGGGAGAAGAAAAGGGAAATACCATCCGATTGTTGCTAATGCTCCACCTATTGCCGGGTAACTTGCTGTTCCAATACTTAGAACGCTTGCGTTATACCCCATTGCTGCAGCTCTTTCACGTCCTTCAAAAAAATCACCTATTAGGGTTACATTTAATGAACCTAACGAGGCAGCACCGATTCCCTGAAACAAACGGAATACAAGAAGCATATCAAAATGTCTGGTGAAAAAGCATGCTGTTCCTGCGATACCGAAAAGCAAAAGAGAAGGAATTAGTATTTGCTTTCTTCCAAATCTATCTGCAAGTACTCCGAGAATTGGAGTTAAAATCACTCCCGGCAAGGTGAAAACAGTTATTAACAGACCTACCTGCTGTTCTGAGATATTCAATACTTTTTCAATTTTAGGAAAAGCCGGGGTGATGCTTGCAACTCCAAGCACAGCCATCAAAGTAATGCTGAAGATAATTTGGAGGTTTTTGTTGAGATAGAGTTTATTTGGCAACTGACTAAGAATTTATTTTTTATTCTTTAAACTTATTAAAATTATTTTGAGTGTATAACGATTTCGATTGAAACAAAACGAATGCTTCATCATTTAAATAGTCATTTGTTAATGAGAAAAATTATACATACATTCTGTATGTATATAAAAAAGTTTGGAAAAAATGCGAAAAACAAAAGAAGAAGCCCTTGTTACTAAAAAACAGATTATTGGAGAAGCTGTAAAACTTTTTCTTCAAAAAGGTTTCTCAGTTGCAACACTAGATGAAATAGCGCAGCAGGCAAATGTAACACGTGGCGCAATCTATCACCATTTTAATGACAAGCTGGATATTGTTAAGGAACTGATTAAAACAGAAGAAAAAAATCTAAAAGGATTATTGCAGAAGATCTTTAATGAAGATATCCCTCCTTTTAATAAGATTGAAAAAGTGATAGAGGCAGTGGTTGATAATTTTTTTGTCAATAAATCATTCCAGGATTTCATAGAGTTAACCTGGTTTAAAATTGAGTACTCGCAACTGTCGAGACTTCGGAGTTCAAAAGCTGAATTAACAGATTACTTCATTGAGAATTTTAATCGCGTTGTAATTGAAGCACAACAGAATGGAGAAATAAAAAAAGAGTTGGATGTCTCCGGCATTACAATCACTATTATTAACATGATAAACGGTATGTACAGATTATTTTTTATTCTTCCCAAACAGTTTAACACTAAAAAAGAAACAATGCGATCATTTACCAGCTATTTAAATTTGATAAAATTATGAAATGTAATTGATTGGAGTTTTTTATGAAGCAAAGGGTATTACAAAATCTTTTAACTTTTCTGATGCTGCTATTCTTAACGATGATGGGTTTTTGCCAATCGAAAATTAACAGGGATAAAAACCCAATTACAGTTCCATTGGATCTTAGCACACAACGACCAATATTGGAACTGATGATAAATGGTACTGGTCCTTATAGATTTATTTTTGATACAGGTTCTTCAACAAATGTTATCGATCAAGAAATAGCAGACAAATTGAGTCTCGAGGTAATTGGAGAAGATTCGTTACAGACACAGGGCTCGGATAATAAACTTACTTCTGAAAGAGTATTAGCCCCAAACGTGACTCTATCTGGAATCGAGATTTCAGAAGAATTTGTAATGAATACAATGGCTATAAAAAAGTTAGTATCAGTTGACGGCGTTCTGAGCGCAAATGTATTAGCAGATTATCTGGTGACTGTAGATTATCCAAACTCAAAACTGATTTTATTCTCAGGTGGATTAAATAAAGCCGATAATGATGTTACTTCTTTTACACAGGAAAACAATATAGTTCAATTCAATGTATTTATAGATGGAAACAAATTAGAAGCACACCTTGATTCAGGGAATCCCGGTGGGTTTGACATTCCCTTTTCAGTAAAAGATAAATTACATTTTAAAAAGGAACCAAGTGAAGATGGAGTGATTAATACTCCTGTTGCAAGCTTTAATAAATTGAAAGCTGTTTTAGATGGAGACATCAAAATTGCAAATGTGACATATGCCAATCCTGAATTAAATCTCGTTAAAGGATTCCAATTTGTTAACATTGGATACAGTATTATTAAAGATTTGAGGATAACAATTGATAAAAAAAATAATCTGATAAAATTTGAAAAATCTTCATCTGCAACTGAGATTAATGATGACAAAGAGTATTTGGGAGATCAAAATGATTATACCGGTTGGTATGGAGATCATACAAGAAAAATATTTATAGAAAGTGGGAAGGTGTACTTGCAAAGGGGTGCCGCTCCAAAGCTCAAACTTGCGAAGATAGGTAAAGATAAGTTTGAAATGGTCCTTGATATGCCTGTCAAAAATGAATTGCCCATTGTACATTTTGAAAGAGATGAAACAAATAAGGTGACCGGATTAAAATTTGTTTTTAAAGATGGGAGAGAAGACTTTGTGAAGAAGGATAAATAAGATATTCCCAAAGTTTCTGGAACTTAAATATCAGATAGAAACTCATTAATATGTTTTGCAAATTTTCCATGCTCTTCAAGATGAGTATTATGTCCAGCATTATCAATAATTTTATGTTCAGCATGTGGAAATGACTTAACCATCTCTTTATTAATACCTGTAAACTTTTCGTCAAGTTCACCGGTAATCAGCAAGGTTTTACAATTTATATATTGAAGATGATCGAACAACAGCAGCATCTTTCCTGTTCCGAATTCGCGTACCGAGTTTGCGAGTCCTGTTTTATCATTCTTCTTCTTGGCAAGTTTGATCTGTCTTCGTTTTTCATCTGAAAATCTTCTTTGAGTATTGAAAATATCCTGGTTTATCCAAAACTCAGCGAATTCTTCAATCTTGTGCGTTTCGATATATTTTGCAAGTTTTTCATCTTTTTTAATTCTTGTTTCTCGTTCCTTTTCATCTTTAATTCCAGGCGAAGTGCTTTCGAGAATTAGGGCTTCAACTTTTTTCGGATATTTTACTGCAAAGTTTAATGCTGTTCTTCCGCCCATCGAATAGCCGAGTAAAATTATTTTGTTTAATGAAAGATGGGAGAGAACATCATTAATTTGTTTAATAATTTCCGGCGTGGTGTACTTTTCAACTTCTTCAGGAGATTCGCTTTTACCATGTCCGATCAAATCAATTCCAATATAATTAAAGCTCATGTCGAGCGAAGTCGAGACAGAGCGCCAATCTTCAAGTGAACCTGTGAATCCGTGAAGCAGAATCATAGTCTTTTTTACAGGATCGAATTGATTGAAATGCTCGTAGTTGATTTTTGCTGAGCTGATTTGAATTATCATTTAACAAATAATTCTTTTTCTAACGTTTTAATTGCTTCTGATCTGATTTTTTTTCTGAAATTAGTCGATAAAACCGAATCGGTTTTTATTTCAAGAACAACGAATGATTTCTTCTTCAGAGCTTCTCTCAGCTTGATTTGCAAGTTACTTTTGATTAGAAAATATTCGAGACCAAATGATTTTACGATCTTTCCGATGTTAAGATTGTGCGGGGTTATGAAAAAATCCTTAAATACTTTCTTGTTTGATGCAATTGGTAAAGAATTAAAAATACCGCCTCCGTTGTTGTTTATTAAAACAATTATTAAAGGAGTACCTGATTTTTTTGCAGAGATAAGTGCATTTAAATCGTGAAGGAAGGAAAGATCACCGGTCAGAAGTATCACAGGTTTTTGAATTGAAGCAATACCAAGTGCAGTTGAGGTTACACCATCAATCCCGCTGGCGCCGCGGTTAAAAAAGACTTTAATATTTTTATTTGTCCTGGATGCAAACCATTCAAAATCGCGAACGGGCAAACTATTACCGATCATCAGGTTAGTATTTTTAGGTAAACTGCTCACTAGTTCTGAAATGATTTTTGGTTCATATTTCAATCCTACTTTATTTAGCTGCCCGGTTTTCAATTCTTCAACTAATGAGTCTGCCATTTCAAAAACTTTTTGCCAATTAGTTTTTTCTTTACCAGTATTGTTTGCTTTTAGTTTTTCAATCAGCATTTCGCAAAACAAAACGGGATTAAACCTGATCGCTTTTTTTGTCTTACCCGAAGGATCGAAAAGATCACCGTATTCATTAATTATGAATCTTGCAGGATTAGAAAAATTTAAATACTCTTCAAGAATATTTGAAGTTGGTGTCCTTCCAAAATGAAGAACGAATTCTGCTTTATGGTATTTCCTGAAATTTTCTGATCCCAAAAATGTATCATAGTTTACACATACGTTTTTGCTCGCTGCAGAGTTATTAAACCTCAGATGCGAAATTCCATCAGACAGAATTGGATAGCCTGTAACTTTCGATAATTGGTTTATACCGGTAATTAATTTTTGATTGTATACCAATGGCCCTGTTATAATTAAGCCTTTCTCATTTCCTGAAACCTTATCGGAAATATGATCGATTAATCTTTTCCCTTTTTTCCTAAGTTCATCGGGTTCAATAATTTTGTCCGATAATATTAACGGTTTACTAATTTCATCAAATAATTCTTTGCTGATTTCATCTGTGTATGAATCCGGTTCCAAAGGTCTACGAAAAGGGAAATTTAAATGTATCGGTCCCTTGTTTTGTGATGAACTTATTTTAAATGCTTTAATTGCAATTCTTTTTACCGATACAATCTTTCTTTCTGATAAATCACGTAACCAGACATTCTTAAACCATCTGATATGATTTCGGTACAAATTTCTTTGAATTATCGTTTGGTTAGCTCCGGTGTTAAGCTTTTCCGGTGGTCTGTCTGCCGTGCAGATTATTAACGGAATTCTTTGCTGGTACGCTTCTATTATAGCTGGATAAAGTTCGGCAGTTGCCGTACCTGAAGTTGTAACTACTGCAACCGGGGTGTTTGCTGCCTTTGCCAAACCGAGTGCAAAAAATCCTGAAACTCTTTCATCGATGTGTACGAAGCATTTAATTTTTTTCTGTTTTGAAAATGAAATTGTAAGCGGTGTGTTTCGTGAACCGGGAGAAATACAGGCGTATTTTACTCCTATTGAGACAAGTTGATTAACAAAAGTTTCTGTCCAGACAAAATTCCTGTTAACAGGTATTTTATTCATCAAACAGGTTTAAGATGGTTTTAAATTTTAATTCGGTTTCAAAAAACTCTTCTTCGGGATCGGATTCTTTTACAATTCCCGCACCGGCATACAGGAAAAGTTTATGATTTTTATAAAGGGCAGAACGAATTGCTACCGTGAATTCACAATTCATAAAAGGATCGATCCAGCCGATCAAACCGGAAAACAATCCGCGATCGAATTTTTCCAGCTCACTTATGGCCTGGAAAGCTCGTTGTTTTGGTAATCCACAAACTGCCGGAGTAGGAAATAGTGCATCGATAAGTTTGAGTACATCTTTTCGGGAATTCAATTCGGCATCAATCTTTGAATAAAGATGATTAACATTCCTGAGCTTTTTGATTTTCGGTTGTTTGTCAATTTCTATTTTAGAGGCATAATCCGACAAAGCATTTCTGATAAAATCAATTACAATTTTGTGTTCGTGAAGATTTTTATCATTTAATAATTCTTCAACGGCTTTGCTTTCACAGGAAGATGTTCCTGCTAAAGCATCAATCTCTACTTTGTTTGAATGAATACTAAGGAATTTTTCCGGTGATGCACCGAAGAATGCAGAATCTTTTGATTTAAACAAGAACAGGTAACCGTTCATATTTTCCGATTCGAGCTTCCGGAAACAGGTATGCCAATCCATACCGTTTTTTGTTTCAACTTCAATTCTTCTTGAAAGAACAACCTTTGAGAATTCGGAGTTCAATTGTTTTAAAGACTCATTTACTAAATCTTCCCACTGAACTTTGTTATTTTTTAATAATTTATTTGCACCGAGTGCTGAATTTAGTTTGTCCTTTTTATTGTCGACCAAAGATTCTGCAAATGATAAATCCTCTGAAAAATCCCCGAGTAATTTTTCTTCATTAAAAGGGGAAGAAATTTTGTGATTGCTGATGATAAATGATTTTTCACTATCCTGAAGAAAAATTATTTTCGGCACAAAGAAATGAAATGATCTAAAGTCGTTCCATTCATCTGAATCGCCTTTTGAATTGAATTTTGTACCGCCGGTTATAAAAGGAATATTTGCCAGGTCATGCTCAGCCCAATTTTTGATTAAAGATGAATTCAATTTTGTGATTACAGGTTCTAATTGTGTGAAGTTGATCTGGTCGAACTCCAGGTTAATCAATGGTTCGGTTGCAATAAAAGAGTAATTTTTTTGTGGTCTCTTTATAAAAATGAAATCTGGAAACCGTTCCTGGATAGAATCTATAGAATTTATAAGATCAATATTTTTTACCGGGTATGCAAAACTGATCAGTGAATCGGTGGTGAAATTTTGCCGGTTATTATTTATGAAAAAGTTAAAATCCTGTTCAGCTTTGGATGACTGCAAATTAACTTTAGTGTCGAATAAGCTCAATTATATTGCCTTTTTATGCTGCAAATTTAAACAATTAGGAAAGTAAAGATACAAATCTTCTTTAATAGTATATAATGGTTATAATTTGTTGTTAGATAGGTCACCAGGAATTTAGATGGTAATTAATCACCTTTTTAATACCATTGGTAAAGTTAGATATTTTAATTGACATGCTGTAAAAGATATAAATGTATAGAATAGATTTCAATTGAAATCTAAATAAAGACGGATTTTAATCAAACTTAAAAGTCGAAATAGATTAATTTATACCTGTTGATACATTGAGTATCAGATTATTTACACTAATATCCTGTTGGATTCTTGAAACCTGTGAATCGTAATTATCTATAACATCTTTCCACCAGCCGTGAGCAAAGCCTAAATCAATTCTCATATTTTCACCGAGCATTACACCAAATCCCGCGGTAAGATATTTTTTATCGAACTCCGTCGGGTCATCTGCATAAGGAGATTTAATATACATTCCTCCTATTCTTACAGTTAGCGGTAATTTCGGAAGTTCCACTTCAGCTCCGATATTATAATTTGGAGCTAAGCGGAATAAATCATCTATTTCTGCATTTTTTTCGATTCTGTACTGTTTATCAAAACCATCTGTGAATTCCATTTGCGAGTAATCAATCATTCTAATACCGGCACTTACTGAAACCATTCTTTCTTTAATAGAAGCACCTATGGAATATTCATACGGAGTTTGAATTTTGTATTCAACATCATCCACGACTGGATCAATCATATATGATGTCCCCGAACCAAAATCACTGGTTGCAGAAATGTAATAACTTTCTTTAATAGTAAAATGGCTTGGGAATTTTATATCGGCACCGAATTTGAAAAAATCCTTCCAGTTATATAATATACCAAGCTTGAAATCCCATCCGCTTAAATCCCAGTTGATAATATCATTTAAATAGAATGACTGAAAATCATTTGTTGTTTGATCGCCGGGGATCAAATTGCCCGTGTAATTATTTTGCGTATCATCTTCATAATAGTTTCTGTCTCTTTTGTAGTTGCCGGAAAGAATGCCGAGTGTTGCACCTACAAACAGATCTTTTGCTACTTCCATCGCTGCAGCGAAAGACCAATTGCTTATTCTTCCTTTGGCTTTAATATCTCCGCTCTGATTCAGTAATCCATTGACTAAGGTTGTATCTCTGATATAATTACCCTGTGAATCCCTTATCTCGTAAGCTAAGCCCAAATCATTAGTGATTGGAATTTCTGCATTATAATCACCGGTCAGGTATCTGATCATAGATGTATTGCTGTTATTGAATCCATTAAACTCGGCTAAAGAATTGAATTCTTTGTTTCTGCTGTAACCGAGAGCGAAAACCAAACTTCCCTGAACGGTGGGGACAGGAAAAACAATACCAAGCTGGGTAAAGTTAAATGTGCTTTGAGATGGATTACTGGTATTATCAAAAAAAGTTGCAGAATTACCAAATGAATTCATGTTGAAGCCGATTGACAATCCCATTTTTTTTGCGAGACCCAAACCAGCAGGATTGAAAACCACTGACGAATAATCGTTACCCAATGCAGTGTAACTATTTCCCATTCCCAATGCTCTGGCGCTGCTGTACAATCCGGGCTCACTCAGTAAAAGTGCATCGCTGTAGTTCTGAGCAAAACCCGTGATTGAAAAAATAATTACTATTGTTAGAGTTATTATTGATTTCATTATCTGTTCCTTTTATCTGATTCATTTCTGCTTCCGGAACGTCTTAGTTTGTCTCTTTGGTTCCCGTCATAAGAAGAACCCGGTCTGGTATCCGGTTCTGTGTTTCTGATTTTTTCCTTTGGCGGATCCGGTTGATAGGGAGGTGTTGGATAATAAACAGGTGGCGGACAAGGAGATGGTTCCGGTAAAGGAGGTGAAGGTATTATTACAATTATTGTTTCAGGCTTTTCATAAATGTAATCCTGATCATCTGAAGTTGCTATACGGGTGTAACACCCGGTTAAAGAGATTACACTAAAACCTAATACAACAAAAGATATTATAGTTTTCATTTTTCATATCTCCCCTTTAAAAATTATCTGTGTTTCCTTCCACCACTGGTACGACCACTGTTGTGAGAACCACCTGAAGATGTTCTTGGTGGGGATGTGGTTCTTGGGGTATTATTCCTTGGCGGCGGTGAATAACTCTTTGGAGTATTGTTCCTTGGTGGTGGAGAGTAGGTTTTGGGTGTATTATTTTTTGGAGGTTTATACGTTTTAGGCGTATTTTTCCTCGGTGTATTGTTCTTTGGAGGTGTGTAAGTATTCCTCGGAGTTTTATTAGTATTATTCGGTCTTTTATAAGTTTTTGGTGTTTGTTCTCTTGTTGAATTATTCTTTCTTACATACGGATTTTTATTGGTTGTAGTTCTTGGAGTATAATTCTTATTAGTTTTAATTTCGTTCATACCCAACTGTTTCTTAGTCGTGTTTTTTCTTAATCCCGTGTTTTGCTTTTTGGTTCTTGTTATCTCATTCGGTTTTTTAATTTCATTGTGGGTTCCGGATTTAACAGTAAGTTGTTTATCTCTTTTTGTCGTATTTTTGATTATTATTTCATTACGATTAGAACTGTTACGTGTTCCGAGTGTTTTGTTTGTGTTTTGAGAAACTATATCCCTTCCATTATCATTACGGCTTCTTGTTCCTGAGTTTCTGGAACCTGTATTCCTTATTCTGCTTACATAGCCGTCCCTTGTTTTATGATAGTCATGATTATAATAACCTCCATAATGAACAGGATAGTAGTAATATGGATCGTTATATGAATAATAGTAATAAGAAGGATAATACAGATATGGTGTTAAACACCAGTAGTATGACGGATAATAATAAGATGGATACCAGTACCAGTCAGAATACCATGAATAATAGTAGGGGCTATAAAACCATCGGTGAGTGTAATATGGCCAGCCATAACCAATCAAAATTGATACAGATGGGGAATAATAATCATCTGGATAGAATGGATTGTATCCGTAGTAATAATTATTATTAATTACAGTTTCATCTTCCTCATTATCATACAAGCTGTCTGTGTTTTCATTGTAATAATAATCCTGTAAAGTGTCGGTTTCTGATTCATCATAATATCCACCATTGTCTCGTTCATCTTCTTCATAAGCATAATTATCGTTAGTATTTGTTTGATCTTGTTGTTGGTGATATGCAGAGTAGTAGTCATAATCATCCTGAGTTGCAATTTGTGTGTAACAACCCGTTAAAAATATCGATGATATTGCGACTAATAAAAAATATTTATTTAATAACTTTTTCATTTTTACCCTCTCTAAAGTAAATCTAATGCAAAATGTACAAATTTTGCACCTTCAGAGAATCATTCAAAAAATCTCTGAAAAATAGATAATTACAGAGTTTTATAATTACTGTTGTATATAACTCTGAACTAAATCGTACAATAAAAGATACACTATAGATTGCCAAAATCAATCCGAAAATTTAGTTTATATTTGTAAATCACCAGATTAGAAGATGGACTGAATGTACTCTATTCGGAGACCCCTGTCTGCCGAATTTGGATTGGCTTTACCATTTTGCAGAAGATCTCTCAGGTCAAATTCCAGTGTAAAACCATTTCCGATGCTCCAACGCAAACCTGTATTTAAATAGCCGTTACCGCTGCCAAAATTTCCATTATTATCATTCAGAGCAAAATTATATTCCAAAACTATTGAGACATCCGAACCAATGGTTTTTTCAACCCCGCCCGAGAAATTTACAAAATTATCACCATCCTTATTTTCAAGTGAATAGTTGACAGTTGCATGTAGAGCAAGAAATCCCCAAAGTTCAAAATTTTTACTTGCTGCAGCGAAGAAACCGGGCGACTTGATTGAATATCTGGCTTCATCTTTGAAATATTCCCCTTTACCCTGTGAGTCAAATCCGGCAGTCAGTGCGGGTAATGTAGTAGTTTCATTCAAAATTCTTACACGAACATTTATCCCCGGCCATTTGTACCAGTCTATTCTACCTCTTCCAATTATATTTGCTCCTCCGTAGGATATTCCGAAACTCATACTTTTAAAAACGCCTACTTCCATATATTCAATCATGACACCGGAAGGGAGAATATCGCTCATAATACCAACAAAACCTTTTTCTAAAAGTCCCGCGGTTGGCATATCGATCAGGTACCTGTACTCGTACTTTGCAGATTCGCCGGATGTACCCTGTGCAAGTGAAGTACCTGTAGCAATTAAAAACAGTAAAAAGATTGTAAAAGTTCGCTTCATATTTCCTCGCTCAATTAATCGTTGAGGAATGACATTCAAAAATAATGATTAATTATTAAACTCAAATTTCAAATTGTGAAAAATATACTTGTGAACTGTTAGTCTTCATCCTTTAAGTACCTTGTTATTCAAAAGGTATAATAATATATTTTTAAGATAATTATTATGAAATATTATTTATTTACAGTTTTTGCAGGACTTCTATTAATCGGCTGTTCGCAGACTGAAGAAGTTGTTAAAGTAACCAATCAAACCATGAGAAGTAACCGGGAAATTAATCCGAAGCAAGAAGCAATGGATCATTTTCTAAACGGAAGTGTAGCTGAACAGGAAGGAAATTATAACAACGCTATAAGTGAATACCTTACCGCGCTGGAATATGATACCAGCGGAGGAATTTACTATTCACTAGCCAAGTCCTATTTTGCAATTAACAAACTTTCCAACGCTCTTCAGTATTCCCGGTTATCAGTTCAGGAGGAACCAAATCAACTTGAATACTACAATCTTATGTCGGATATTTTTATTGTAGCACACGAGAACGATTCTGCAGCAGTTGTACTTGAAAAAATGATTTCGATGGATTCGACAGAAGTAAATTATTACTATAAGCTTGCACGTGTGTATGAAAATTCGAAACCATCTGAAGCAATCAGGATTTATGAGAAATTAATCAAGATAATAGGACCGGAGTGGAATGTTTTAATTCGTGTTGCCGAACTTTATGAAAAACTTGGTTCTAAAGATGAAGCAGCCAAATCTCTTGAAGAATTATTGGCTCTCGATCCGAGTAATATTGCGCTTCAAAAATTAATAATTGATTTTTACCAGAGAACAGGGAACTACGATAAAGCATTAACTATGGTTAACAATATCCTTGAACTTTTCCCTGATGATCTTGAAGCACGTGAGAAGAAAGCTCTGATTTTAATCCGGGAAGGTAACTGGCAGGAAGCTTCAGAACAATATCAGTTCTTATTAAAAGATGATACTATTCCACTTGAATCTAAAATTGATATCGGAGCTTCGTTTTTTGCAAAATCGATAACGGACTCCACGATTTTACCTTTCACAAAAAATATTTTTAAAACCATTGATGAGGACACAACCGACTGGCAGGTAAAATTATATTTGGGAGCAATAGCATTAACCGAAGGTGATGATTCAACTGCAAATAAAAACTTTAAGTTTGTTACCGAAAATGCACGTTACAATTCGCAGGCTTGGGTAAGAATAGGGGGACTGTACTTTGATAATCACAAGTATGATGAAGCTGAAAAATTGATGAGTGAAGCCATTGAGTTATTTCCGAACGATTTTGCAGTAAATTTGATTCTCGGTTTGTCCCTGGCACAAAATGGTAAAGCAGGAGATTCCGAACAATTTTTATCTAAAGCGGTTGAACTAAACAGGAACGATCTCACAGCACTTTCCGCTTATGCTTTTACATTAAGCCAGTTAGGTAGAGATGAAGAAGCCGTTGAATATTTGAGGAACGCACTCAAGTTAAAACCAGACGACGTGAATCTTTTAGGACAATTGGGATTAAGTTATAATAATCTGCAAATGATGGCTGAAAGCGACAGCATTTATGAAAAAGCATTAACCATTGATCCGGAAAATGCACTGGTTAATAATAATTATGCATATTCACTTTCGGAACGAGGACTTCAACTTGAACGAGCGTTAGAGATGGTGAACATAGCTCTGGAAAATGACTCATTGAACTCTTCATACCTCGATACAAAAGGGTGGATATATTTTAAGTTGAAAGATTACAAACCTGCACAAAAGTATATTGAAGAAGCAATAAAAGTAGGTGGAGAAAATGCAGTTATGCTTGAACACCTTGGTGATATTTTATATATGAACGGCGATAAAGCAGAAGCTGTTGAAAACTGGAAGAAAGCATTAAAGCTTGATGAAAAAAATGAAACACTGATAAGAAAAGTTGAAGCAGGTGTAATTTGAAATTACTTTTTGTGTTTCTCCAGGTTTTCCTGGTCTTTTTAATGTTATTTTTCTGGGGATGTGTTCCTTCAAAACCAATTGATGAAGTTGAAATTCTTCCTTCTGAAAGATTGATTAATAAGCTTGAAGCAAACAGAAGAAAAATTTATAACTTTGAAGGCGTTGGAATCTTAAAAATTAAATCCGATATATACGATAACAGCGCGAGTTTTCGTGTTGTTATGGAAAAACCCGATTCAATCTACTTAACCATTTTAGGACCTTTTGGGATTGAGCTTGCGCAAGCTTTAGTTACAAATCAAAATTATATTTTTTACGATGCCTTGGAGAACAAAGCTTATGTCGGGAAAATGACTGATGAAGTATTGAAAAATATTTTCAAGATCGATCTCTCTTTTAACGACCTTCTCGACGCATTTGTAGGATCCGTGAATCTCACAAATAATTTATACAAGCAGCCGGATAACTACGAAGTAGATGAAGACAAATATGTGCTTACTTATGTTGATTCTGCTAACAATGTTACGACTGTTTATAAAGTCGATATCAGGGAATTAGGTATCACGGATTATTATTTAAAATCAAATGATGGCAATGTTCTGATTGAGGGTAAATATTCGGATTTTGAACAGCTACAAAGTGTATCCGTTCCTTTCGCTATCGAGATAATCAACAAGGCAGCGAATCAACAGTTAAATATTGATTACAAAAATATAGTAGCAAATAGAAGAGGTGTGAGTATTGATTTTACAATTCCCGATGATGCTGAAATAGTTTCGTGGTGATGAAAAATTTTCTTAACATATTTTTAACCGTTCTGGTTGTTTCACTGCCTGTATTCTCCCAGGAAGCTGAACAAATTGAGGAGAAAAAAGAAGAACTGGTTACCATCAGGCAAGAAATATCCAACCTTGAAGATGAACTCTCCAAAAAATCCGAAAGAGAAAAAGAATCTTACGAAGCACTTGATAATTACAACAAACAAGCTTACCTCCTGAACAAAATAATCAACAAGCTCAGGAAAGAAGAAGCCGCACAACAAAAAGAAATCAACAAACTATCCAAGCAGATAAAATCCATTGAGAAAGAAACAAAACAGCTAAGAGATAATTATGCAAAGTATGTGGTTGCGTTGTATAAAAAAGGATCTTACAATGAACTGGAAAGTGTTGTAAATGCGAAATCATTTCATCAGGCTGTGGTAAGAATTCAATATCTTCGCAAGTTTT
>Ga0307446_1000074_pt1 | contig 27070 bp, 26 predicted proteins | sample SalMarSW160320MG_FD_202141 | JGI IMG/M metagenome (GOLD analysis project Ga0307446, IMG submission 202141) | Salt marsh sediment microbial communities from the Plum Island Ecosystem LTER, Massachusetts, United States - SW1603-20 | ecosystem: Environmental > Aquatic > Marine > Intertidal zone >... | reverse complement strand
CGAATTACGAAGTTCACCTTAGCTTGGACAGACCCGAATTCAATCCTTTTTCATAAGGTCCTTGGATTATGGTTTGAATTCGATTCAGAGAATTTAGTATCCGATGTTCCAACCCCAAATATTTTCATTCATCCTGTACCTATCCAAATGTGCCCTTCAAAAGATATTTCTCAGCACACATGGCTAATTCATACCGCGCTACCCATTTTAAAAGGACGACGTTTACCTAAAATAATTGAACAAAAGATTATGAACTGCATTCAGAAATTACCATTAGATTCCTCGCTCTTCCAAGTCGGCATTATGTTATCCCGTCCAACCTCTCAAATACGTTTGGTTATGAAAAGAATGCACCCGAATCAAATCATACCATATCTTAATTCAATTGGCTGGACGGATGAAACAAATGGTTTATCATCCTTAATAGATGAGCTAGCGAAATATATCACACGCATTGTTCTGCATATCAGTGTTGGGGAAAAAATTGATAATAAGATAGGAATAGAATGTTCGTTTTACCCGGACCTTTATAACAAAGAAACGAGATGGACTGATTTTCTTACGTTCCTCACAGAAAAAGGGTTATGCCTTTCAAAGAAAAAATCTGCGGTGGTTCATTTTCCAGGTGTCGATCAAGAAGACACCACCAATGATTTTGATCTTAAATCCTATATGACTGCTGTTAAAATAACTGAAAATGATAATTTTTCTCGTGCGCTCGTGAGATACATCAGTCACATAAAACTTTCATACGAGCCGAACTATCCCCTAGAAGCAAAAGTATATTCTGGTGTTAGATTATTTGGATTTGAACATGATTATTAAACAAGCTATAAGAAGACGTAATAAGGGCATATTTTCTCTACAAAAGCTCCGTGGAAAGATTAATTGATGTTTATTAGATTATAATAGTAAAGATATGGAGAAAAAATTCACCTATGAAATTTGCAACTATTGGCCATCTTCTTGTTGAAAGCGATATCGAACAATTTCCAAAATCCTGGGTTTCTGAGAAATTGATTGTTTCTCCAGAAGTAACGATCAATGGAACGAGTGGGTATATCGCTGGTTTGACACTGACGGCACAACAAATGATGACTCTTCCTAAAGAAACTGTGAGAAAGAAAATTCTTGATGCAGCATTGCGTATTCAAAATGAATTTGACGTGGAACTCATTCAACTTGGTGCATTAACCACGTCAGTAACAAATGGAGGAATTTGGCTTACCGAACAAAAAGAGTATTCAGGCTTCATTAACCATGGTGATAGCTACACTGCAGCGGTGACATGTCAAGCAGTGTTAAAATCATTGAAGATGTTTCATAGAATATCTTCAGATCAAGTCATCGCGATTGTTGGTGCATATGGTATTATTGGCGAGGCAATCTCAAAACTCCTCGTTCCACAATTTAATCATTCGATTCTCATCGGGCGAAGACTTGAAAAATTGAAAAAACTTGAAGAGAATATACAAGGGAATTTTGAAACCACTATTAATTTAAAAACAAAGGAAGCAGATATTATTGTGACAGCGACAAGCCACCCTACGGCGTTATTGAGTTCAAATGATTTAAAAAAGGACGCTATCGTCGTTGATGTTTCTCAGCCTCCAAATCTTTCCTATGATATTTGTCAAAAACGACCTGATATTTCCCGTATCGACGGAGGATTAGTTGATTTCCCAGTGAAAATACCGATTCCTACGATGCCGGTTGGGAAAAATTTTGCGTGTATTGTTGAAGTCATCATGCAAGCTTTGGAAAATGAACCAAAAAACCATGTGGGATCAATTGATCTAGCACATTTACAAAAAACAGAGATATGGGCAAAGAAATATGGTTTTACATTAAATGAATTAACAAACTTTGGGAAACCCATCAATAAATTTCATTAGATGAAAATTCCTTATGTTCCTAACTCAACTATTATTTTTTCGAATTCCCAAAAATAGCAGTATTAAACGACATATTAGCATAGGTGATATTTTTTGATGGGGAATACGTTCCTTCACCAGCGCTATAAAACAATAAAAATGATTTATCTTTGAAATAATGATGCAGTTCTTCTTGGAGGATATTCGTCTTATGACCTAGTGTTTGGAGAATCGTCATACAAGCTGAAAATAATCCAAACTCTGGTTGCATTCCATCGAAATAATGCAAGTTTTCTTTTACTGCATTGATTAAATCCTTTCCACTGACGGTAAGTATGGATACTTCCCCGTCATCAATGACACATGGGATTATTATGTAATCCTTCATTATCATTGGCATAACAACCGGGACCTCCCGTCCATGCCGTTTTAATGATATGGGATAATAAAGAATAGTATGGATCATTGTTTCTTCAGTGAGAAATCCCTCAGGCCATTTTAATATTCGTAACAACTCTGGAACTGCAGGTTTGTCGTTAATTTTACAAATCGCATGGTTTCCGGCACCGAGTTTTGTAATAGTAAAATGAAGGTCGGTTTCCTTCATACCATGTGTCGTGTATACATTTAAGCTGAGATCTGTTGCTATTCCAAGATTCACCACAGCGTTTGTCAGGAGTTTATCATTATAAAATTGATAATTTCTCATTCCTTTATAGTCATCCATGGATGTTCCAAGTATCATTTGATAATCGGGTAATTGCTTTGCTGTTTCTTCAAAGATTTCATCTTCTCGCCCAAGACCTTTCTGAACCAGTGCCTGTGACAACCCAAGAGCCTGCAAAGCAAAATTACTTATAAATCCAGATCGAATATATTTTTTTTGTCCAACGCCAGGTATACTAGGCATGACAGGCCCTGAGATGAAATTTAATAAAAATTTATTTTTATAGGCGGATTCTTTTAAACCGCTCTGAATCATGTCAGCGCATTGTTTTGCAGCTCGATTTGGATTTCTTTTTGTGTTTTTTCCAACCCCAATGGCGATATCCATAGAGGGATAGGAAACAGCAAGAGCACTTGCTCCTCTTGAAAAGCACCCATAGTTATTGATAAAACCAGCGACGGTCCCACCAATAAGTGGTGTTTCCTTCGGTAGGACATCCCAGACACCGTTAAGGAATTCTTGAAATCCTCCATATTTTTCATAATGAATCGTAGAAAATAAAAGAAAAAAATCTGGGGGGCGAGTTAAATTCTGTATCACTGTTTCAGCGACTTCTCGTCCTGCCTCTCGTGCATCCCATTTTCGGGACATTCCTACCGCTGTTTCTACTTTTAATTCCATTATACTCCATGAAAGGTAGTGTAACCAACCATTATAGATGGGGATGGTCGTGCACCCAACCTTTTTTATTTCTCACACGCGTTTGTAAACGTTACGCGGTTACGTAAACCTCATCATCTTTTTTCTGAGAACCATGTTTTTGTGTTGGGTTTTCTAAAATCTTGAGAATTTCTCTCCTAGCGTTTTCAATTTCAACCTCAAGCAATCCCTTATTTGCAAGTGCAGGAACAATCGCTACCAATGCATTCTCTGTATCAGGGAAGATATAAAACAACACCTCATAGTCCTGCAATCGAAACTCCATCTCCCCTAGGCCGATCTGAGAATACGCAGCAATTACGCCAAACACGTCATCCATAGCACGATGAATATTATCCCATATCTGATTTACTTCAGGTTTGAACCCTTCGCTAGCGGGCATCACGCTAATCATATTCCGTCGTGCGACCATACAGGCTAAAATATCATCTAATCGCATTAAATCGTCAAGTACGTTTGCAATCGGGTCATCCCTCATCCCAACATCACCACGTCTCTGATATTGTTTATACTTCAATACTATAAAAGCATTTCCCGTTAACCCCTCGCTCCTGGTTTTCGTACAAAATGTTTTAAATGCACTTGCGGTTTGGTACAGAAGATGAAAATCAACATATCTGGAAAAGAAATTGAATTCAAAAAAGAACAAAATAAGCTTGATAGGTTTGTTATTGAGTTTACGTCACTTCTGAACAGACTCCAAATCCGATACGTGATTGTCTCTGGATATGTCGCTATTCTTTTTGGGAGAAGTAGGACCTCAGAGGATGTTGATATCATCGTAGAAAAACAGGATTTTAAAACATTCATTACGGTTTGGAACACTATCTCTGATGGTTATTACTGCATTAATACCAATGATGTCAAAGAAGCGTATGAAGACTACCTCTCCAGTGGTATCTCCCTGCGTTTTGCAAAGAAAAACACATTTATACCTAACATCGAGTTTAAATTCCCAAAAACAGACCTTGACAATTGGACAGCCCAGAAACGAAAAAAAGTCATTATCAATAATCATTATTTCTACATCTCACCATTAGAACTACAGATATCGTTCAAGCTCCATTTGGGAAGTGAGAAAGACATTGAGGACGCTCGGCATCTCTACAAACTCTTCGAAGAAACCCTTGATATGACTCTCATAAAGGAATTCAACAGAAAACTTAAAACACAAGCACTCTTTCAGAGGTATTTGCAATGAGAACCCCACGGATTAATCTGAAAGAACTCGAAAAAATAAAAGAAGAAAATTTTAAAGAACGATTAGAATTTATTGACAAATACGTGGAATGGATGAAGAAGACGTCAAACAAGACTTGGAGTTCTCAGCAGAAGGATCTAATCGATTAAAACCCTCTCTGAACACATCTTATAATTTTTTATACGCTGTTGCATCCAGTAACGTATTTACCTCTGATTTATCCTTAACTTCTATTTCGACTAGCCAACCGTCATCATACGGACTACTGTTGATGACCTCGGGTGAATCATCCAGTTTCGTATTAACTGAAGCAATCTTCCCACTGATTGGTGCGTACACCTCAGAAACAGATTTTACTGATTCAACGACGCAGAGCTCTTCACCTTTCTTGATTTCTTTTCCTACCGTGGGTAGCTCGACAAACACAATGTCGGTTAGCTCATGTTGCGCATGGTCGGTGATGCCGATTTTTGCCTTCGTCCCTGAAAGCTTTACCCATTCGTGCGTCTTTGTATATTTCAAACCATCTCGTATGTCATCAGCCATAGCAATCGAGAGTGGTATTTCCTAGTTGTTTTAAACCTTTTCTCCATCAAGAATACAGAAGAAAGAAGACAAAAACGTAAATATAGGCTAAAAAAAAATGAAAGAACCATTTCCACACTATCGTCTTCTAGAGAGTAGTTTCTACCTGTTTTTGTGCCCAATCCTTCGGAACAAACGGTGGTTTTACCACCTTTGCCTTCACGGGTTTATCCCGTACCCGTATATCCAGGATACTTCCTATCTCTCGTTTATCAGGTGCGACATATCCCATAGCGATACCAACATTTAAACATGGCGACAACGTTCCGCTCGTCACCATCCCGACAACATCACCATCCTTCTGAATTGTACAGGTATGGCGAGGAATACCCTTTTCAACACACTCTAAGCACGTCATCCGCTGAAACGTTCCTTGCTCTTTCTGTTTTACTAACGCGTCTTTGCCGATGAACTCATGGTCCCAGAAAATCGTCCACCCCAGTGTTGCTTCTAGCGGCGTCCGTCCACCTTCGAATTCATTGCCCGCCAGCATAAATGCTTTTTCCAGCCGCAACGTGTCCCGAGCACCAAGCCCAATCGGCTGAATCCCGAACTCTCCCCCAGCAGAAAGAATCGCGTCATACACATCTGCTGCTTTCTTCGTCGGGGTAATCTGCAGCTCAAAGCCTAGCTCGCCGGTGTACCCAGTATGTGATAAGATACACTCAACGCCAGCAACCTTCACATTCTGACAACCAAAGAATTTCACTGCATCAAGGCTCGTATCAGTCACCTTCTGCAGTGTCTCCTTTGACTTTGGACCTTGTATCGCAAGAATCACATAGTCTTGAGAAACATCCTCAGCTTCTGCCTTCAGATGATGTTTTTCTGCCTGCTCATTCAGCCACTTGGTTACCACCTGATTCATCCCCGCGTTTGGAATCATCATAAACCGATTGCCGAGATGCATGAAAATCGTATCATCGATAATCGTGCCGTTCTCCCGTAAGATCTCCGTATATTGGCTTTTCCCATCCTCTATACGAGATGCATCCTCCACGGTCGTTCGACTAATCAACTCAGCCGCATCAGGACCAGTAATCCACACATTACTCATATGGGAAACATCAAACAATCCGACCTTTTTACGAACAATGAAATGTTCCTCTCGAATAGAGCTGTACTGAATCGGCATTTTAAAACCGGCAAATTCGGTAAACGTCGCGCCGAGCTTTACTTGAAAGTCATATAAAGGAGAACGTAACACCATACCTTCTTCGCCTTCGCCTGTATCTCACGAGCCCTAGTTAATTATTTCGACAAAACTATTTATCAACCACATCTCATAAGGGAGACCATGGAACCAACAAAGCATCGAGGGATTTACAAAAAAAACGATAAACTCTTCACACAAAACCCAGAAGTCTGCAAAGGAATCAAGGTCTACAACGAACAATTAGTCACCGAGGACAATAAAGAGTACCGCTCCTGGAACCCGTTCCGCAGTAAACTTGCTGCAGCACTGCTCAAGGGACTTTCCATTGACATCGCACCCGATGCACAGGTCCTATACCTTGGTGCAGCCACAGGAACAACGGTCAGTCATCTTTCTGACATCATCACCCAGGGTAGTATCTATGCGGTTGAAACATCACCGGTTGCGGCAATAAACCTCCTTAAAGTTAGTGAACAACGATCAAATATCATCCCGATTCTTTCTGATGCGAACCACCCGGAACGCTACCAAAGTATTGTTCCGTCTGTCGATCTCGTCTATCAGGATATCTCCCAACGAAACCAAGCTGATATTTTCACCCGCAATATGAGAGCCTATCTCAAATCAAAAGGAAGTGGACTTATCATGGTCAAAGCAAGAAGCATCGATGTTGCACTTAAACCGAAACAGGCTTATGAGCTCGTCTGTAGTCACCTGGAAAAACAGAAATTCAACATCAAAAAAACAATCGAGCTTTCACCTTTTGAAAAAGACCATGCAGCGATTCTTATAACACCTTAAAAACATTAAATGGTGATGTAAATTTCTTTTAACATCTGATTGATACTATACAATGGTGCATCAAGTAAAAACCCTTTGTATGGTGTATCGGGAAGAAGTGGGGAGTTGCAGAGTGTTTTTGCCCTATTCACATGTTTTGTTATCTCTTCAAGATATAGTTTTTTAATCTCCGGTGATTTCTTCTCAATCTTTTTTCGTATCGATCGATTCTTTACATTACCGTTTTTCGAAGTCCGCCTCTCAAGTCGCGTGAGCAGTGGGATAACGACACTGTCAATCATCTCGCCTTTCTCAAGATCGACTAAATCATCGGCGAGCTGATAGGCAAATCCAACCTCCCTACCGTATTCCGCAAGAAGATCTGCTATCTCATTGGACGCATTCGCCCAATACGCAGCAGCCTTACATGCTGCAGAAAATAGTGTTGCGGTCTTTAAGTCAATGATTTTGCTGTATACCTGGAAGAACTTAGAATCTGCCGTGATGTTCATATCTTGGAGGTCTTTGCTGTTGAAATTGATTTCATTGAGTTGACCATCAAGGGTCCCGCCCCATGCGCTCACATACAGTTTTGCTATCCTCTCCCCATGAGATAATGCGAGGTTAAATCCCATCACCAGCATTTTATGGCCAATGAGGATCGCGTTATCGATACCGGTTTTAATGTAGAACGCAGGTTCACCTCTTCTGGTTAAATCGCCATCGATGATATCATCATGGACCAAAGAAGCGCCATGGGCAAGCTCAATTGCGACTGCTCCTTCTAAGAACTGCTGATACAGTTGCGTTGATTCTTTCCCACCGGTGCATACTTTAAATGAGATTGCTCCAAGCATTGGTCGTAACCGTTTCCCATCTTTTAAAATCGTTAAAATATTCTGATCAATGATAATTTCCTTTATTTTTTTCTCGATGTCCTCGTAGGTATGTTTCAGAAATATTTCAAGAGAGAGGGATTGGTCAACCATTGTTTCTACCATTTTTAAAACTTAACTGATATTAGCTTCTATATAATATACTCTTTTATTGGTTTGTTCAAATGATTCATCGTTAGTTTTATAAGGTTTTTTAAACGATTTCGCCAGGATATAGACCTCAGAACTACTTTTACGTGACGCTTCAGGAGAAAAAGTTTTCACAACCATAAATTGTTGTTTTACTTTTTCGATAAATGATTTCGTATCCTCCCCTTCAAAGATTTTACAGATGAAATGACCGCCGGGTCGTAACACTTTTTGTACGGTATGGAGTGCGCATTCGCATAACCACGCGCTTCGTGCTTGATCAACAGAATAATTTCCTGAGATATCAGGTGACATATCAGACAAAACGACATCTGCGCTCCTCCCATTCATCAAATCCTTGATCTGTTCAACGGTTTCAGATTTCGTAATATCACCTTGGATAAACTGAATGTTCTCTAATGGTTTGATCGATGAGAGATCCGCTCCGATAACAACCCCTTGTTCGCCGACAAGTTCTTTTGCCACTTGACTCCATCCACCAGGAGCAGCACCAAGGTCTATTACGATACCGTTCTTTGGAATAAGATGGAACCGGCTTTGAATTTGTTGTAACTTAAAGGCTGAGCGCGCGCGATAACCGGTTCGTTTTGCTTCTTTGTAGAAGTGCTCTTTCTTTTTTTCAGTGTACCAACGGGTCATAGTCGTTTATAGGATAATATCGATGTCGAGTCGTTCAGCCAGTTCCTTGTATCGGTTTCTAATCGTCACTTCGGTGACACCAGCAACATCAGCGACCTCTCGTTGGGTTCGTCGTTCACCACATAAGATTGAGGAAATATAAATCGATGCGGCAGCAACCCCGGTTGGTCCCCGACCGCTGGTGAGTTCTTTATCGGCAGCATCCTTTAAAATCTCAATTGCTTTGGCTTGTACATCACCGCTCAACTTCAGTTCACTGCAGAATCGTGAGATGTAATCCTGTGGTGATGTTGGCATCAGTTTCAATCCTAATTCTCGTGCGATGAATCGGTAGGTTCTTCCGATTTCTTTGCGAGAAACTCGGGAGGATGCGGCAATCTCATCAAGGGTTCTTGGCACGTTACATTGTCGGCAAGCAGCATATAATGCGGATGCGGATACGCCTTCGATGCTGCGACCGCGGATTAGGTTCTTCAGGACTGCTTTTCGATAGACCATTGCTGCGGTTTCTCGTACGGTTCTTGGTAAACCCATGCCTGATGCCATTCGGTCAAGTTCAGATAATGCAAACGCTAGGTTTCGTTCGGTTGCATCACTGATTCTGATACGTCGTTGCCATTTTCGTAGTCGATAGAGTTGTGCTCTGTTTCTGGTAGGGATAGATTTTCCGTAGGAGTCTCTGTTTTTCCAGCCTATCATCGTGCTAAGACCTTTATCGTGTATCGTATAGGTCATTGGGGCACCGACACGTGCCCGTTTTTCCCGTTGGTCACTATCAAAGGCTCTCCACTCTGGACCATGATCGATGAAATCTTGATCGATGACAAGACCGCAATCCGCGCAGACAAGTTCTGCGCGTGCATAATCTTTACTTAAATGTGTACTATTACATTCAGGGCATTGAATGATTTCTTCAATGCTCTGTCTTTTTTCTTTTTTCTTCTTAGATTGCATTTGAACCATTTGCCTACGCCCCCGTATTTATTTTATACTTTTCGATATGCTTTTAAAGGTAATAAAATAACTTATATATAAAATTTTCTATCAATTATCGTCTGTCAGATACCTTTATTTTTACATCAAAGATAAGAAGTAATTTATCAAATGAAAAAACATAATATTCTTATAATTATCGATGGCGGAAATTATTTAAGTTTTATTACGAAATACGAAATACGAAATAGGAAATTTGGTTAGGGATAACCACCTAATCGTAAACTAGGATCTCCAAACAACGCCCAGTTCGTAATAACGAACGCTTCGATCTGGTTTATTTCTTCTTCAGCAAGGAATTTTTGAATTGCACCACTATGAGCCTGCCCAAGGTTCGTCGAACCGTTCCCTATTTCATAGAAGAAGTTCGATTCAAGTTCTGCACTAAGGCTTACCGGGTTTCCCTGATACCCCATCCCAAAACCGGTGCAGCCGGTTGATGCGATTGCCCCCCCAGGATATTTCACCACTAAACCCCAACTGAAACAAACAGGGATCGGCACACCATAGCAGAAGTACTGAGAACCAGTTTTATGACTTAATGTCTTGAGAAGTGAGACATTGTACAACCCATTATGACAGCCACCGACAACGACAATAGGAAGTTTTTCACCATTTGATACCTTCAGAAAGTTATAAAGAGTAATACCACCGCACCAATCATTCGGATATGTCCCATTATACCAGATGGTATCCCAGACAAAGGGATTTCCATGTCCTTCGAAATCAACATACCCAGCACCTTGGGATATCGCTTTTTGGATATCGTTTACTACGGGAACAAACCCACTGGTGTTCTTGTTTGTTGAATATACGGACACAAGATTCAAATCAGGGATTGCATTTTTCGTATAGTTAAAGGCAAGGTCGCAAAGATATTCACCATCTGGTTTACCTTCAAAATAATCAAAGGTTTTTCCACCAACGCCAACAAAGGTGTTATACCAGGGTTTCTCTTCAGGACTGCTGCGTTCATAGGTAATGATTTTCTTCACCATATGATCCACTTCTATCTTGTTTGTAACTGGTAATCGACCGACATAGATTTCAGGGTACATATCGAAGGTGTCTTTCGGAACGCCTGGTGCGTTCCAAGCAGCATAGATACCGTCTCCGTTTGAATCCCAACTGTCGAAACCACCGGTTGCATTGTACAAACATCCATAGTAGAGATCAGATAAACATCCTTCATCGTCATCTTGTGGGATATTGACGTATCTAACTGGGACCCACCATGCGTTCCAGCCTGCGGACCGTGTATCTTTATCGTTTGCAAAAAGATGGGATTTTAATCCACCGACAAGAAGCACATAGTGAATGCCCCAAGTGTCGTACGCATATTTAATAAAATATTTCACTTGTTCTGGCGGGTCAACCCCTGTGTATTCAGTAAGAATATCTTCTACTGCTTTAAATGTCGTCTTTAGTCCTTTGGAGTTCTTAAAATCGATGAGTGGTTGTAGTCTTGATTTAAATGATTTTGGGGCGATAATGACCATATCATAGGTGTCATTGGTTTGTACTGTTACCAGGGGTGCTTCATAGGTCATATCAACATCAAAAGAAGTTGTATATTCTATCTGGTTGTTACCTGGAGAATATCGAACTGGATAGCATACGATTTTAACAAAAATGATTTCGCTTCCATTCTCGTCTCGTCCTGCACCGATATCACATCTGTACCAGCTGCTTGGATAGAATGCGGTACTGTTGTATACTGACATATCTTTTATCGATGTTGTGATTTGATTCATTTTTGATAATGGGGCGATTCGGGCGGATATGACTTTTTTTGTGAGGGTTATGGTGTTGATGTCTTTCGGAGTACATGTCACAGTTATGGACTTTGACCCGAAGGGTAGCTGATAGGTTTTTATGAAGATAGGTAACACTGGCTTGTTTGGTTCCATCAGTTGCGAGGTCATTCCATTTAGTTCAATATTTACGAATTCTTCTCTTTCCAGAATCCTTGGTTGTGAGGAAAACTGTACTGATGTGGCATTGTTTTTTGTAGCCATTGTTTTTCCACCTGAGGTATTCGGTTGAATCGCTGTTGCTCCGCATCCGCTAAAGATCAAGAGACTTATTATGAAAATTGGTATGATTTTCTTCATATGACTCCTCAAGTATTTTTTGTGTGCATCCTTTTTACGCTTTTCGTATGATATGTCTTATTAATATTATATAGTATATATAAAAGTATTTAAATATTACGTAATCGCCCCCTCTCATAAGTATGGGATATAACAGAAGAGCCGCCCACCTACTTTTTATCCTTTGTACAGAAAATATTATGTAGCAATCATGTCCTACACTACAATAAAGCAGAGGAGAAATGCACAAACTCTGGAAATACCTCTTCAACGAAGACACAGGACGCGGGATCGCACTGACTACCCTTGTGTATAGTTCCCCATATAAAAAAACCTATAATTTCGCAAAACACTCAGAAGAGTGGTCCGCCGACCGCATACAAAACTACCAATGGCAACAACTCACAACACTCCTCCATCACGCATATCAAAACGTACCCTACTACAACACACTCTTCAAAACACAACATTTGACACCAAACCACATTAAATCATTTGATGATTTTCAACAACTCCCGTTTCTTACCAAAGAAACAGTACAAGAAAATTCAAACGAATTGAAAGCCACCAATTATCCGACGCACGTTTTTGAGGAAACCAACACCGGCGGATCAACTGGTTTTTCCCTCAGATTTTATGTTGAAAAAGGAGTTTGGTTCGCAAAACACCTCGCCTACATCAAAATACTCTTGGAGCGGGGTGGGTGCCAGGTCATGGATAAATCGGTTCAAATCATCGGCAGGGAAAAACCGTGGGAATACCGACCGTTGTCACAAGCCTTGATTCTTTCCTCGTATCGGATGACGGATGAGAACCTCCCGAGATACATACAAAAAATAAAGCGACTACAACCAGCGTATTTTATAGGATACCCCTCAGCGATCACGATGCTTGCACAGTATATGAACTCAAAAAAGATTGAGTTGAAAGGGTTAAAAGCAATTTTTTGTTTCGGAGAAACCATCTACGATTGGCAACGAGAATTCCTCGAACCATTTTTTCAATGCAGAGTACATGGTCAATATGGACACCGGGAACAATGTGTCCTTGCTGGGACCTGCGAAAAATCAAACTCCTATCACCTCTTCCCGGACTATGGATTTGTAGAACTTATTAATCGAAACGGACAACCAGTAACAAAGGATGGTGAGACAGGAGAGATTGTTGCCACAGGGTTCCACACCGGGATTTATCCTTTCATACGGTACAAAACCGGAGATATTGCGACATATTCAACCCATCATTGCGAATGCGGAAGACAGGTTCCCCTCTTCAAGATGATCGAGGGACGGGTTCAGGAATTTATGGTATCGAGCACCAATCGACTCGTGCCATTAATGGGGGTCCTACAACTTATCTCAAAATCCTCTCCGAATATGAAAGAATATCAGTTGTACCAAGATCATGAAGGAGAGCTTATCCTACATATTGTAAAAAAAGAAGGATTCTCTGATGATGACACCTGTCATATCAAGGAAAACGTTCAGAGTCGATTAGGTGATGAATTTTCATTATCGATTGAATATTTGGATTCTATTCCACGGACGAGCAGAGGGAAATACCAATTTTTCGTTCAAAAATTACCGATAAAATATACGCTATAAAAAAAAAAGAAGTAAGAATATCGTTATTTCTTTCAGTGGTTTTTCCGCAGATTTGATTTACCAATGAGTCCGGGGGTTGAAGTTGGTAAGATCGATGCTTGCCCAATCGTTATAATCGTTTTTCCCTCGAGAGCCATCAGAATAATCAACAAGACCGCTGTAGACGTATCGGTAATTCATAACACTCTTATATGGTCCATATCGCCAGTAATTGATCTGCCAAGGCCATTTGCTGTCTTGAACATCGACCCCTGGTCCATGAAGCCCAAGAGAATGTCCTGATTCATGCATGATAACTCCTGCGTAAATCATTGCTCTTTGTTCCTCACTGTTAAACGTTTTTCTGACGAGACTTGAAAAAAGTGGAATAAATTTTACCTGTGAATTAAGGTACACCGCTGGGAGGTAAAAGCAATCAATCGCAGACAACTGACCGATTCTTGAGGAAAACGTAAAACCAAAATTCTGGGTTACATTATATCCGACGAACCCCCAGTGGAAGACGCCTCGCCGCCAGTTGCTTGCATTTTGATGCATGAAATAGTTCCAGTAATAGTTAGAAAGGTCTTGCTCTTGAAGATCTGCTTTATAGGGAACAAGTTCACCGCCACCAAGGCGGCCGTCATCGACATGCCAGACGATATTGTGTTTTGCATGCGAATCACGTAAGAGATCATATGCCCCAAGCGGGACAGTTTTCTCTTGGCTCGTAGGATCTTTTTGCATCTGGTCGATTTCAACGAAAATATCCTGCCTGAACGGGTCAGAACCCCATTGCCATGTTTTGTATTCTTCGATGTCGTTTAACCCATCATTGTCCGGGTCAAGTGCCGTATGATTTTCCCAGACGAACGGATCGTAAACCATGTAATATCCTGCATCATGGCCCCATTCAAAATAGGTTAACCCAAAGGTATGTTCCCATTCGATAGGAACGCCATCTTGGTCTGCATCCTCACCGCGGTTATCGATCAAAGGACTGGTGTTATACATGTTTGTTTCAAGCCAGTACGGCAGGCCGTCTCCATCAAAATCATTTTGTGAAATGGTAAACCAGAGTTCACAGTCCCGATCCTGTTGATAAATGCTATTGTCGTCACATCCGCTTAATCGCCCGTATCCACTCGGATCTTCAAGGTAATCATCACCCCACCAGACACCAGTTGCGATGCTGTAGGTCAATTCTGCAGTACGCGCTTGGGTAATATTGCCTTCATCTGGGCTGATATCACAGAGGAGGTCCATTTTATTGTTTTTATCCCAGAGTGCTATGGTGATGTTGACGAATTCATTATCTTTAGGAACTATCGTAGAGACAGTCCAATTCGGGTTTTCGACATATTTCATATTCGGCCACACATCACTGATAAATTCTTTATCGTTAATCGTGACTTTGACATAAAAATCAGGGTCAGATAGTAAATCAATTATTTTCAATGCACGGATTTCTTTAATTGCTACCGTGACCGTAATGTTGGAGTCCAGTGGATCAAAATCTTCCATAAATAACGGTTTTATCACCGGAACATACGTTTTTGATTGAATCATCGCGGACGATGGGAGTACCATCGATGCGAGAACGACAAGCGTACATAATACTCTTATAGAATTTTTTATCATAGTATTATCCCCCTAAGGATAGTATTCAGCTATATAGAAGTCACCCATATATAAAGGTTTGTCATCATAGAAAAAAAGGCAGCAATCTTTTTCTAAAATTATAAAAGGAAGTCTGACAATATCTCAGCCATCTACCATGTATATGGGGGATCATCCATGAAGTTACTTATACCACCAGAACCGCTGATGTTAAAAAAACAATCAAAAGAGGAAAAAGGGAGAGAATGGGATATCGACTCACTCAGCCTCTGGTTCGGCAACAGACTTCCAACCTATCTCTGGAATGACGCAGGATGGTCAAAGCCCTTGAAAGCGGAAGGATACAATTGGCAAAGTTTCCTTAAAATACTCTCTCTTCATAAAAAAGAGATGATCCGGTGGTCTCGCAACGCACTTTCCTGGAAAGAGTTTCTCCTTAAACTTCAGGACACTATTAAAGACCCTGTGTTTAAGACAATCCTGCTCAGACGTGATACCGCGGAGGCAACCATCAATGGATAACCACCCAAACGGGTACCCTATCGTTCTTACTGCATCCCGTGCAGAGGCAAACGAATATGACGATAATCCCTTTGCGGCATTCATTTGTACATTTCCTAAAAAACTCTCAGGCTTAGCCCTGCGAGAACACCTAGGGAATCTGCCCAGCAACACCAATGGAACAGCAAAACGAACGATCTACGGTCTTCGAAAAGTAGAATCACTGCTCATCAAAGAATTCGGGAATGAAAATGTCGTTGTTGCCCATTATGATCAGTTACACCGATTTATCGGTAAAGACACAAAGATCGTTGGCATCTCATCTATGGATCCTATGGGACTTGCCTATGTTTCAACAACCTACAATTCACTTATCGGATTTGGTGGAGAGGCATTAAACGCAGCTGAATTCGAAAAACTCATCACACACCCTGCGATCCAACAGTACAGACCAAAGATCATTGTTGGCGGAGCAGGTTCCTGGCAAATCAACGACGCAGGAATGCAAAAAAAATGGGGAATCGACGTTCTTTTCCAAGGAGAAGGAGAAGAGGACCTTATTAGTGTATTTAAAAAAATGATGAACAACGAATCGGTGATATCGTATTTTATCGCAAAGAAACCGAACAGGAAAAAAATTCTTCCCATAACACATGCAGCGTGCTACGGCATGGTAGAAATCACTCGAGGATGCGGACGAGGCTGTCAATTCTGTAGTCCAACAAATCGCATGAAATACTCTGTCCCTCTTGAACACATCATGGAAGAAGTCAAAACCAATGTCAACGGAGGGGCAAAAACAATTTTTACCGTAACAGAAGATATTTTCTTATATAAATCAAAACCAGGTTTCATCCCCAATAGAGAAGAAATCGTAAAATTGTACAAGACTATCGCGTCCTACCCTGGTGTGGACCACATCCTCCTTTCGCATGCATCGCTTGCACCGGTTATCTATGATCAGAAACTTCTAGAGGAATTATCACCGATTCTCCTGGAAAAGACACGGTGGACACCAGAGCTACATAAAGCCTACCCAAAGCGTTTTGTCTCTGTTGAGGTTGGAATCGAAACCGGTAGCGTTCGTCTGATGAAGAAATACATGAAAGGAAAAGCACTCCCCTATAATGTTGATAACTGGCCAGAGCTTGTTGTACAGGGAGTTGGTATCATGAACGACTACGACTGGTGGCCTTTATGCACCATCATGACCGGACAACCTGATGAAACAGAGGATGACGTCCGTGCAACACTGGACCTTATTGATGACCTTAAGAATCATAACGCGAAAATGTTTTACACACCAGTCTTGTTCATCCCGTTAAAAGAAGCAATGCTGGGAAACCAGCATCGTACCAATCTGAAAAACCTTTCTGAGATGCAATGGGAAGTCATCGCTCGATGCTGGAAATACAACATCGATTTCTGGTCACCAGAGATAAAATGGATATTAAACCCGATGTTCTTCTTTACACACTGGTTTTACGCCCGATGGAAACATGGGAAAAAAGCAACCGTACCGATGATGCATCTGGCTGGGTTCCCTATCGCTCAAAAACCAAATAAACTCTGTACCCCAGAGTATTGTCAAGAAGGGATATCAACTGGAAACGAATGAAATCTATTGTTCTAACCAATGAACCAATCGTTTCTAACTTTTTAAGAAGGCAAGGTACGCGAGATACGATGAATAAAGGTCAACCTTGCTGGTAATCTCATAGGGTGAATGCATAGAGAGGACAGGTGCACCGAGATCAATGACTTCCATTCCTAAGCGTGAGAAATATTTTGCGACTGTTCCACCACCACCCTTGTCGACCTTCCCAAGCTCCCCGGTTTGCCATGGAATCTTTGTCTTGTCAAGCAATGCTCTGATTTCAGCAACATATTCTGCTGAGGCGTCATTTGCCGAGTATTTGCCACCATGACCAGTATATTTAGACATCACCACACCATGCCCCAACGATGATGCGTTTTTCAGCTCAAAGACCTCGGTGTAGTTCGGAGTAACTGCTGACTGAACATCCGCTGAAATCACCTTTGATTTGAGCAGGACACTATCGACATCAACATTTGCATCGAGTTCTCTGATGAGAGAGCGGAGAAAAACCGCAGCTTGTGCTGATGCGTTTCCTTCACTGCCTATTTCTTCTTTATCAACAAAGAGAGCCATAACCGTATGTTCTGGATTTTTTAGTGCTAAGATTGCCTGTAACGCTGCATATGCACAGATACGATCATCCTGTCCGTACGCACCAATCAATGACCGGTCAAACCCAACATCTCGTGCCATGAAGGCGGGGACTGCTTCAAGCTCCGCTGAGATAAAATCGGTCTCCGTGATGTCATAGTCCGTGTGGAGTTTTTCAAGAATCGCGGCTTTAATTTTTTCTTTGAAATCACCTTTCGCTGGCACACTTCCAATCACGATATCAAGGCTTTCTGCTTTAATCGCCTCATCTATTTTCTTATTATCTTGGATGTCGTGGGACAGATGTGGAAGTAAATCGGGTACAGAAAATACTGGGTCTTTTTCATTCTCTCCTAATGTAAACGTAATTTTTTTCTTGTCCTTTTTCACAATCACCCCATGTAATGCGAGGGGGATGACGACCCATTGGAATTTCTTAATCCCTCCATAATAATGTGTTTCAAAAAGAGCAAGATGGCTTTCTGAGTCCTGATAGAGCGGTACTTGTTTTAAATCAAGTCGAGGAGAATCAATATGAGAAATAACGATGCGCAGTCCATCGCGTACTGGTTTTTTTCCGGGAATGACGACTGCTGCTGATTTTTCTTGGTTCACTACGATTTTTTTCTTTTCCTTTTTTACAGCCTCAACGATAGCATGGATTGCTTCTCGCTCGGTCTTTGCTTTGTTGAGGAATGTTTTATATCCTTCTGCAAACGCAAAGGCACTAGTGATTTGTGGTTTAGAAAAAAGTTCCCAGGCAGATTTTTTCTTATATGCGTATTTGCTTTCGCCATCCTTCATGTGGTACGTCCCTTCTCGTGAAAGTCATCACCTTGCACCATAAAAAGATAACTCAAGGAAAAAGAAAAAAAAGAGAATACGAACAGCTGTTTACCGTCGTATGATCCAGACAATGACTATAATGCCAATCACGATGATTATAATCAATACTGCCAAGAAGAGGAGCATCTGGTTTGAAAGAGAACCACCATTCGAGCCACCCTCTGAGGAGATTGTGATCGTACCGGTCTCACTTGCGGTACCGTCACCTTGATCAGTGACCGCAAACGTATAGGTATAATCACCTGATTTTGAATAGGCATGTGTCGGATTTAACAGTGATGATGTCCCTTGATCTCCGAAATCCCAATGGTATGTGTAGGGGGGTTGTCCTGTGAGAGGTTGTATACTGCCGTTAAATTGAATGTTCTCTCCTATTGAACCAATGTTTGGTGCGTATGCTTCAATAATCTCAAGCGGGGGATTGGGAGCAACATCGGAGAGATAGATGAGTCCTTCTGATTCAATGGAAGAAAAATTTGCTTTTATGAAGGTGGATGTTACACTGAGATCTTCATAGGTTTCATCTGCGCTTACTAACGAGAAGTAAATCGAAAGGGTATCACCGACAACGGAGAAATCAGAGGAGGTAAGGTTAATTTGCTCATTGCCGTATATGAGTTGACCGGTTTGGTTGGAGTAGCTGATTATATAGTCTTCTGTGGAGGTTGTGAGTTGAAATCCGTATTCTACCGCATCAATAAAATTTAAAATATCGTCGCTATAGGGATCGATGATCTTTCCTCTGTTTTCAATGTTTCCTTTCACCTGCAGGCTGACAGTGGCTTGTATCCCCTGTTGTGTGAAGGTTGCTTTGATGATATCAAGATTGTCAACAGTAATATCTGGGGAGGAGGTTATCACCTTGGTTTCTCCGGTTAGATAATCAATTGAGCTTACATCATTTATTACATCAGTGATTTCTACCGCTTGGGCAGAAAATGTAGCGATTACTAACAGGCTACTTACTATCATAGGTATTATCCATAGATTCTTGTGTTTCATATGTCTTGCACCTCGTTTTGGTTGAGAAGGACAATTTACTAATCCTATTTAAAAATTTTGGAGAGCATTCTCTGCGGTGAATGTCTTTGAAAAAAAATTTATTTCAGTTTCTTTTTTATATCACCCATGGTCGTTATCATATCATCAAGGGTTGTGTCAAGAGTACCAAGGGTCTCATGGATTTTATCGGTGATGATGGCCCCTTGGGCTGATGGTCGTATGATGCCGTCATGCTCAAGTGTTCGGAGTGAGTACCGGATCATGTGCTGGGGTTGGCCGGTTATTTGTGAAAGTCGTATGATGCCAATAGGCCCGTGATCACGAACAGTTCTTAGGACATCGATATGCCTGATGAGAAGGTCAAGTTCTTTTTCAGCGACATTTGTTATAGATGTTTTTTCTCTAAGTTTTTCTGACAATTTATTTCCCTCCCGGGTTAATTGTTAACAATTAGTATGCAATGGAGATATATAATCTTTACGTGTGCTCCAATAGTTCCGAAAGTTTCTACCAAGGAACACTAAAGGGGCAAATTAAGGTCAATCCAGACCGATAATTTGGTTTGAAAAGGAGTATCATTTGCTTGTGTAAACAAAATTAATCATGAGGATAAAAAAAGTGCAGGGGAAGGGATTTGAACACCAAAGTAGTCATAAAAAATAATAGGTTTCTCCTGTTGACTCAAAATTGTAAAAAGATTATTGTAAATGCTCTGGTGGCACGCCTTCAGGCAAAGATGGTTGAATATCAGGTGTTCTGCATTGACGTAGATTAAAATTCATATCAGCGCTATATTTTAGTTCACCTTCAATTCCTGGAATTTATTATAAAGAATGGGAGAATGCTTATTTGCATTTCCCTCGTTTATGACCACTTTTTTTACCACTAGGTCCAGTTTTTGCCATATAACTATCTTTATGTGGTCCAGTTCCATCTTGTTTCCCACGTTTATTTTTTCCCATATTTTACCTCACCTTTTCTTTTTAATTTTTTTATATATCTAATACATTATCTATCGTGTATAATCAACTCACGGGTATAAAGTCCATACCAGAACCAGCGGGTTGGTAGAAATATTCGGATTCGTATTTGTCGGCATATTTGTTGATTTTTAGTATATAGATAGCAGAAAATTTAAGAAAGCACGCTAAACCTACTCTCTCAATTTCATATCTTTATTGCAGCACACATGAATGCATTCAGTGCAAGATATTCCTTTGGGATGGCTACCATTCACAGTGCAACTCTTCGCAACCTTTAGTTCGAGTCCGCATTCTTCGCAAACATAAACCTGACCTGCTCTCATATCGTGACAGTGTACCATAATATATCACATCTTACAGTTGAGTTAAGAGATATCCAAGGCGTTTATTTAAGATTTTTGATTGTAGCGCGTGCGATTTATCACTTGGGAGTGGAACACGGTGAATGTTCGAAAATTGGGGAAGATGCGGTGGCAAAAAAGAGCGTATAATACATAACGTGAATTTGGCGTAAGCATAGGACTTGCTAAAAGAATTGTGTACCGCTATCCCCTCAGATTTCTAGAAGAACTTATCAAAGAAACTGAAAAACGTCAGCTAGTTACTCCAGCTGATTATTTTCTCAATGACCTTAAAAGATCTAGAATAAAATATGGAGATAATCGAAAACGTGATCGAAAAAGAAGAAAATGGTCGGTTGAAGAATAGTAAGCTGTTTGTTCCTACCTTTGTTCTTTTCACGTATTTTACCTAGCTCAACCTAGAAGCGTGGCAAAAGCCAAAGAAAAAATAAGTTAGGGATAAATCTGAATTTAAGTTCTGATAAAGTTTTGAGTTAATAAACATATTTTTGTTTGGTTTAATCACACATTATCATTTCCGCATTAGCCATTTATTTTCCCCTATGAACCACATTACATTGCAAAGACCAAAACCATTAAGATGTACATGTGGCATCATAAAGATAAATCGTGGAGTGTGCCTCTTTCTGATTGTAATATTTCAAAATTCTTATCATTTTTTGATAAAGAGAATATAGATTTTTCCTCTTCATTGTATCTAGAGAGTTTGAAACGAGATCTTTTATCGAGGATGCAGTAAAAGAACGATTGATGCATATATTCATTATAATGAGGATTTTTTACGATATGCTAAAAGGAGTCCTATGAGTATTAACAATACTGATGTAAGAGATTATTTATATTATTTGGTAGAAAAGAAGAATGCTTCAGCATCCATATTAAATAATATTGCTATCAATACGTTGAAATGTTATTATGGTAAGATTTTGAAACAGGGTTTTATCTATGAGGTAGAGAGACCTAAAAAGGATAGAAGGCTACCTGTTGTTTTAAATCAAAATGAAATTTCAAATATTCTCTCTGTTGTTTCAAATCTGAAACATAAAGTGATGTTAACGCTTATGTATTCTGCTGGTTTGAGAGTAAGTGAAGTCGTAAAGTTGAGACTTATGGATATAGATTTTCAGAGAAAACTTATTCATATACGGGGTGCAAAGGGGAGAAAAGACCGTTATACGATACTCTCAGATGTTGCGGTAGAAACTCTGCATGAGTATCTAAAAGAGTATGGGCGGTCAAAATATTTGTTTTCATCTCATAATCGGGAGAAACACATAACAACTCGATCTGTTGAGAAAATATTTTTAGATGCTTGCAAAAAGGTAGGTGTTAAGAAAAACGCTACAGCTCATTCATTAAGGCACAGTTTTGCGATTCATCTATTAGAGAGTGGAGTAGGTCTGCGATACATTCAAGAATTATTGGGACATAAAAGTTCTAAAACAACAGAGATATATACACATGTTAGTAACAATGAACTAAGCAAGATAAAGAATCCTTTGGATAGTTTACAGATAAAGGGGTTATGAGTATAGAATGATAAGTTCACATGGTTCGGATATAATGAATAATTGGAATGATATACGAAGCAAGTTTAGATATAACTTGTTATCTGCAATTCAATTAAATGGGTGGAGATAATGATGGAAAACAAAATTAAAATTGGAATTATCATCTGTGATCGTTACCGTATGTGTGCTGGTGGGAAATGTCTAAGGTCTTTCCAGAACAGGGATGGAGCCTTTAGTATTTATAGAAAGAATAAGGAATTGGAATTGGTTGGATATGCTACTTGTGGCGGTTGTCCTGGTGGAAACATTGAATATGCCCCTGAGGAAATGGTAAAGAATGGAGCACAAATCATTCACCTTGCCACTGGATTGATTGTTGGATATCCACCCTGCCCTTACATAACATATTTTTATGACTTTATCAAGTCAAAATATGGGGTGGAAGTAGTTTATGGGACTCATCCAATCCCTCAGAAATATTATGATATGCATACAAAATTGGAGACATGGAACCCCCCAAAATGGAAAGAAATTATTCAACTAGTATTAACAAGTGAGAAAACTCGATTATCTTATGACTGACATGCAAATGTGAAAAAATTCATAATTGAACAGCAGATAACACAGCATACAAGGTTCGCTATCGCTCACCCAAATTTTTGCCTTGCAAAAACTTCTTTTATGCTGGAAACGTTATGTCTAATTGCTCGGCGGCGATACAAAGGTTTTTTATATCATTTTAAATTATATGATTACTATGAGAATTTCAATTGAAATAAAACAATTTTTTGAGTCAGTTCCAGTAATGGCATTTTCAACAACAAACAATAATGGGACTCCAAATGTTGTAGCAATTGCTTCCAAAAAGATAGTAAATAATGACATAATTTGGGTAATTGATACATTTTTCAAGAAAACAAAAGAAAATATTTTACAAAATAATAAAGTCGCAATTGCTATGTGGAAGGAAGGAAAAGGTTATCAGATTAAAGGAGTATCCACATATCATTCTGAAGGTGAAACATTTGAAGAAGCTAAAAATTGGATATTAAAATTAAGACCTCAAAAAATTGTTAAAGGTGTTGTTGAAATAAAAGTCACTGAAATTTTTTCAATTACTCCAACTTATGAAGAAGCTGGTAAAAAAATTGTATAAAATCCGCCGCCTCGCAGCTCTTTCTCAGGCGTTTATAAATAACATCCCAGATGCAATCCAAATTTTGGTCAACTTCACATTTGCCATTGACAGCACCGCCGCAGGGGCCATTCAACAAAAAACCTCGAACATAACAAACATAATGTGCACTTTTAAAAAACAAGATTACAACGGAAACACAACGACAACAAAGAGTATTTGAAGGAGTAAAAGAGCGAACACAGCAGGCAAAAACATCCGATACATCCGTGTTGTATCTGTTTTTAAATATTCACTACTCAGCACATTACATAAATGAATTGGGGAAATCAAATATCCTGTGAGAGAACACATGAAAATGATGCTTGTTAGACCAATGATATTGACCCCGGTGAATGCGAAAAACGGCTCAACTAAGGGATACGACAGTGCGACCGCCCCAAGATTATACCCGGTTAACGTTCCAAGTAAAAATGGAATAACAATGACGATAACCAATGCAGGGAACGCAAGATTCTGCATCATCTCCGCCAGAAGAACATGCGTTTGTGATATCGTAATCATCTCACGCAGAATCATAATACCAAAAATGGCGAGGGCAAGTTTCCAGGTTACTGATTTTTTGAGTACATGAAGATACACCCTCCATTCAATTTTCGGCAGACAGTATAATACGAGAAGGCTGACAGTCACACCAAGCAAGAAACATCGTGTTTCTGATACGCCCAGAAACTTCAAAGGATAAAACATTAGAGGCACAACGGGGGGAAGGAGATATACTAACCCCTGAGTGTTTTTTTTAGATGCTGTCGTTGTTGGAGGCGTGTTTTTTGTGTACTTGTGAAGATACAGATAACCAATTATAATCATCCCGACAAATGAGGGGAGATTCGCCAGCATCAGCATCTGCAGGGGAACCCCTGAGAACTTTATACTGCAGATAAGAATCATCGCTGAAGAAATCGGATAAATCGGGAGCCATACATGTCGAAACCAGATGTTTAAAAAATTTTTCTGATCTTTTTTTAGTTTATATTTTTCCCCCTCTTTATCGATCTGCGGAGCAGAAAATAATGCTCCACCCTGAACAGGCATCAGCCCGTAGACCGCGGGGATAACACCTAAGGTGCCTCCTTTGGAAAAAAAGGTCCTCAGACTTTCAATAAGTTTTGTAATAGCACCAGTCTCCTGCATACATTTTGCTAAAACAAAAATCAAGGTCATTAGAAGAGCAAGCTCAATGGTCCCGGTCATCACTTGTTGCTCTTCAAAAGAATACACTGAGGCCTCGATCATCGCCTTAGGAATATCAATCGGTGCGATGACCTGCAGGGAAAACACGCCAACAATAAGAGACCCAAGGATCAAGCTGACTCCGAAATTTATTTTTTTCCGTATGAGAATAAGAATAACCGCAAATGCAATAATAACCCCAATGAGATTGAGCATGGTGCACCAGAAATAGTTCTTTTCTTTAACTAGTTAACCCAGTTGCAACGCTTTGGGTTTGATCGATTACTGCATCGTAATCAAGAGTAAAAAACATTTCTCACGGATTTCCCCTTCATAAATATCTCATCTGCACTCGCCTATCGTTTATTTTAATTTAAAATTATCGCTATTCCTTAAATATAAACATATGTCAAAGATATCATTTGGCGCTTCTACCAAAACGATCCTTTATACCGATTCGTAGCGGGACAACCAAAACAACGATTCTCAGAATAAGCCGGGCAGGTTTTATATTCCACGCCACAGGGAGGTTATTTAAGATTTTTGATTGTAGCGCGTGCGACTTATCGCTTGGGAATGGATTTTAACATAAGATTACCGATAAAAATCATTAGTAATTACTTTTGAAATGAAAATAGTGTAAAAATTTAGTGCAGGGGAAGGGATTTGAACCCAAGATTACCGGTAAAAAATTGTTTTTTCTCCTGTTGACGTAAAAAGAGTAGATTTATGAGTAATTAGTCTATTTTGAAGGTGAGTAGACAAGATGAAAAAACAACTCATAATAATCGGGATAATTGTTTTACTAATTGCTGTTGGATTAAGTGGATGCAATGAAGTTAATCAAAACAATGATAAAAGCAAATTCATTGGAACTTGGTATAAAAGTAACGATTTGGTTATAAATTTATTATCGGATGGAACATGTTCATATTTAGCACAATCTGGAACATGGGATGTAAAGGATGGTAAATTAGTCCTTGAACTATCGTCTGGTTACAATCCAAGTTTTAATTATACATTTTCAGATAGTGACCTAACCCTTAAACTAACTTCAACCCTTGATGGTTCAACTGTGGTTTATACAAAGAGAGGACCATAGACGTATAAAAATCATATGTTAAAACCGTGTCAATGCTCCTATTTCCAAGGACATGTTTTTTGAGTGCAGGGGAAGGGATTTGAACCCATAATTACAAGTACGTTAATGATTGACAGGCGATGATTTACTCCTGTTGACAATGATTGACGAACTATGATTTTCTCAAAATAGACTTTAATACCAAATATTAGGACTACAAATAATTGCTTTGTTTAGTGAAAGGGGAACCATCCGCGGCCATAGTGAAATATAATCTTTCGTCAGTACCACCACCAGGTGTTCTGCATATTTGATACGGCTTTGATGAATAAGCATGATATCCTTCTTTGGATATGATTACTAAGTTAGAACGGGAGAAAAGGAATGGTGGACAAGGACCTTGCCAAAGAATCATATAGCATCCGCCATCACCTGTTTGACCCTTGCTGAATGGAAATAGATACAAACCACCATATTCAGATAGACTTGCTCGAATTTTAACGGTCACATCTGACAAAGGCCGATATTGCGGAGTATCTATAGTGCCAAATATCTCAGTTACATATACAATTATCGCAGCAGTTCCCCATAATAACCCTTTATCTTTTGGCAATAATTTCTCAAAAGTTTGAAGTTCCCCAACAATGTTTTGCTGATACTTTGTTCCTTCTTTTGTAAAGTCTGCAGAAGCAAACGAAATTGGCATCAACATAAAAATAACCAATAAACTGATTATTACACATTTTTCCACTTCTCTTCTTTTTGCCATTTTTATCACTCAACGATTATTTTTTGTTATATGTTACCTTGATACATGTATGCACGGCTTATTTAAAAACTTTACTAAAAGATTTAATTATCAATTGGAAAAATTAGTGCAGGGGAAGGGATGTGAACCCATGTTTACCAGTTAAATTCTGAACAGAGGATAATAATTACTCCTGTAAAAGACCACAATTTCAGAGGGTTTTCAGGTCATCATGGGATGTCATAGGGTTCTTGTGCTGGATGCCAATCGTACTGGCGATACGGGATTTTTACCAGAAACATGTCAAAAAAACTACCAGCAAAAAACAATTCAATGAAAAGAAAGATAGTGCCTTTGATTGGTCTTGGATTTGTCGTCTCCCATGTATCCCAATAATTGTTCATCCACTTCATTCGAACAAATGGAATATATGGTATCTCTCTAATATAAGAGATTTTATTCATTTGTGTATCATTCTGATTAGAAATAAAATTGTTATTTTGCACGATGAAACGAGAAT
>Ga0307446_1000071_pt1 | contig 27597 bp, 29 predicted proteins | sample SalMarSW160320MG_FD_202141 | JGI IMG/M metagenome (GOLD analysis project Ga0307446, IMG submission 202141) | Salt marsh sediment microbial communities from the Plum Island Ecosystem LTER, Massachusetts, United States - SW1603-20 | ecosystem: Environmental > Aquatic > Marine > Intertidal zone >... | reverse complement strand
CTCTTTTATCATGTCCTTAATGAAATCAACCAGGTACATTGTGCGCAACAGCATGTACGCACCGTCAAGGGAGCTGGCGGCTCGTTGTGTTTTATTCTTCCCATATTTCCATACATTTAACGTCTCGTCAAATCGTATGTTTGCTTTTGTTCGCGTCGACAGCTGCAACGTTGGGATTTCTGCTTTCTCAAGATCGTTATAGACTTTAGTAGCGATTGAATCTATCTTTGTAATTACCTCGGAATAATCACGTGCCATACTCTATTCACCTTCCCATTTATCCGCCCCAATCACATACGTTGGGTTAATGTTCTGGATATACAAATCATTCTCATCAAAATCTCCTTTGTTCAGGCCAGCCAGCTCAAAAAAGATATCAACCTTGTTGGTTGGATCAATACTCTCCAAACTCCATTTAATATAACTATCAGTGACTTTTGTCGGCTTTGGTTTTACCTCACCAACCAGAGCATTCTTTGGAAAAAGAGCGTATAAATTGAACTTCTGTGGTTTGCTTTTATAGTTGACCACCATGATCGTACTTTTCGCTATCCATCCACCTGATTCAGCTGGAGTCTTTGGATCCTTTTTATCAAGTTTTGTCTGCACCGGTTTCCCCCGGACTTTTTCATACTCTACCACGTCCTCAATCCAGACTACATCCATAATCCTGGTAATCACTTTATCAAGAGATGGGATCGGTTTATTAAGCATATTTGCGGACTTCTTGGCGATCTCTGGTAAAATCTTCGTTATTAAATCAAATTTCTCCCTGGTTTTCACCCGACGGACTTTTTTATTGATATGCATCTGGACTTTTCGTGCGACCTCACGAAACGCGAGTTTAATTTCATTTTCAATTTCCTCAACATCAGCGATCGCTTCTTTACTTTCTGAGGTATAAGGAATCTGAGTGGATGCAACATGCGTCAGAAAGATAGCAGGACCAATAGGAATCCCTGTCCCTGAGGGCTGATCAAGCCCATACCGACGCCAGTCAATCGATGAAACCGCGGTGGTAACCGCGCAACCACCCTGCTGAAATAACAAAGGGATACGATTAGCGAACCGTAAAATCTTCACCGGCTTATCCTTAGGAAGATTCCCCCCGTAAACAATCCCTACTTCCACCTGAAACGGGTTTCCTGAATAGACCGACGCTGGTCTTGAGGCGGTAAAAATAAATTCAGGGGAGATTTCCTGAGTCTCGCTTTTTAAGCTCCGACGAATAAGAGTTTCACCAATCGGGGAGAGACATTCAGTCGGTGGAGCCATGATTTTCACCCGTTTAAAGGCTTGATGCAGCTCAAAGAACTGTTCTCGTGTCATGTCTGATGGGTTGAGATTTCTGTCAAGTTTTGCTTCATCACAGACTGCATTTGCTGTCCGGTCCCCCATGCTACTAAATTCATTTTTTAAGAATGATGCTAATTTTCTCGCGTTCGTCTCTTTTGACATTTTAATTAATGTTCCCAGCTCAATCCCGTACGGATGTGGTTTGATTTCCTCGCTTTTTTTCGGAAGAATATCAGCGGTCCGCTCAAAAACATGCTCGGTGCCATCCGACTCCTTATACTTGATACGAGCATGAGGGTTCACAATCGAAGTGGACTGAAGATAATCATAGACAAACCGTTTTCCTCGTTTGTAGTCCGCTTTCAAACAAATCTCAACCCGTGTCCCTGATGGTTTATCCCAATGCGTAATTTCTTGATGTTGCACCTCACCGCGGTTCCTATTCGTATCAATCGCAAGCTCAACCGATATTGCAGGCTGATTTTCTTGAATCTTTGAAATGATTTTCGCATGTTTTCCTGTGGTCAACTGTCCATACAAAACGACAGCAGAGATGCCAATCCCTTGTTGGCCTCTGCTCTGTCGAACCGCATGAAACCGCGACCCATAGAGCAACCGAGCGAAAATATGAGGTATCTGTTGTTTGATAATACCAGGACCGTTATCTTCGATGATAATAATACATTCGGCTTCATTTACATTCTTTACTTCGACAGCGATGTCGGGCAGGATCCCTGATTCCTCACAGGCATCAAGTGCATTGTCTACACCTTCTTTCACACTAGTGATGAGTGCTCTCGTCGGGTTCCCAAAACCCAGGATATGTTTATTACGTTCGAAGAATTCTGCAACTGAGATTTCTTTTTGTTTTTTAGCTAATTCATAGGCGATTGCTTCGGGCAAAATGCTCCCTCCATTGTAGAGTGATTTCGCATCCGGTTACGGTAATAGATAAGGTTATTATAAAATTATTGCATGAGGATATAAAAGACAAGATTTCAAGAACAAAATCAAAAGCAATGTTTATAAAGAAAAATCTACTGTGCGTTCTAAACCTGCTCCCTATGAGGAAGCCGATATGACCGACTACGATCAGAAAACTTTAGAAGAAAAATGGCAAAAGAAATGGCAAGAAATGAAGGTCTACCATTTCGATTTCACTAGCTCAAAAAAACCATACAGTATCGATGTCCCTCCACGGTACGCCTCAGGGCCACTCCATGCAGGTCATGCGGTGCATTATACTCATATTGATTTTGCTGCTCGATATAAACGCATGCAGGGATACAATGTGTTTTTTCCTTTATGTTTTGATGTCAATGGCATCCCGATCGAAGAGCGCGTCGAACGACAACTCAACATCACCCGGAAGGATATCGACCGCCATAAATTCACCAAGCTGTGCTCTGAGTTCGCCCAGAAGAATATCGCGACCATGACAAACCAGTTCATTCGACTAGGCGAAAGCATGGATCCCTCGATCTATTATCAGACCGATGCAGAATACTACCGCAGAATCACGCAAATCTCCTTTATCGAACTCTTCAACAAAGGCCATATCTACAAAGGCGAGTTTCCCGTGAACTGGTGTCCACGCTGCATGACCGCGATGGCAGATGCAGAGGTTGTCTACAGCGACCGGACCACAAAACTCAACACGATAAAATTCTACTTCACCAAATCACCAGAAGAACACCTGTCAAAATTCCATGGCATCGGCAAAGATACACATGGGATGTACATCGAGATTGCGACCACCCGACCGGAAATGCTTGCCGCCTGTCAAATTGTCGCGGTTCACCCAACCGATGAACGGGCACCGTGGCTTGTAGGTCGGACCGTGAAAGTCCCGACAGTTAATAAAGAAGTGAAAATCGTTGAAGATGACGCTGTCGACCCTGAGTTCGGTTCTGGGCTTGTCATGATCTGTACCGTCGGAGACAAAGAGGACCTCAACTGGGTCTTTAAATACAAACTCCCTCTTGAAATGAGTATAGATGAAGAAGGGAAAATGACGGCACTTACCGGGAAATATAAAGGGATGAAAATTGCGGATGCACGCCACGCTGTCATCAAGGACATGACTCAGGATGGTTTGCTCCTAAAACAAGAGCCACTCGCTCAAAACGTAGGTGTCTGCTGGCGGTGCAAAACACCGGTGGAGTTCATCAACGCGAAACAATGGTTCTTAAAAACAATCCCGTTTAAACAAATGGTTCTTGACGCAAGTAACTCAATGCACTGGTATCCTGAGTTTATGAAAATACGGCTTGAAGATTGGGTCAACTCCCTTGAATGGGACTGGGTGATCAGCAGACAACGATACTTTGCCACACCAATCCCATTATGGGAATGCGAAGAATGCGAAGAGGTCGTACTCGCGCGACCAGAAGATTGCTACATTGATCCAACTATTGATACACCACCGGTAACAACATGTCCGAAATGCGGTGGTCATCTGAAAGGATGTGAGGATGTCTTTGACACGTGGATGGATTCTTCCATCTCACCATTGTTTAACACGTTCTGGCATCGCGATGATAAAAAATTCAAACAACTCTACCCTATGTCGCTACGGCCACAGGCACATGACATCATCCGCACATGGGCGTTTTATACGATGCTACGCTGCTTGCTTCTTACCAATGAAAAACCTTTTGAAAACATCATGATGGGTGGGTTCATTCTCTCTGAGGATGGAACGCCAATGCATGCAAGCCTTGGCAATGTCATCGATCCGCTTGAAGTCATCGATGAATATGGGACTGATGCGTTCCGCTGCTACGCAGCAAGCTGTGCATTAGGTGAGGACAACCCGTTCCGACGAAAAGATGTCGTCCGGGGAACAAAACTTCTACGGAAACTCTGGAACGTGCAACAGTTCATCGCCAACATCATTAAAGAAGGAAAACCAAAAAAACCAAAAACGCTCCAGAACATCGACTATTGGATTCTGACAAAATATAGTAAACTTGTGAAAAAATGCACCACGCAAATGGATGCGTTTGATTACTCACAAGCCATGAAAGAGATTGAATATTTCCTCTGGCATGAGCTCGCTGATCATTACCTTGAAATGATCAAAGGATCCCTCTACAGTAAAGAAAACGTTGAAAGTATCCGGTATACCTTATACACCGTTGGATTAGGAATACTAAAATTATTTGCCCCGTTCTTCCCGCACATCACTGAAGAGATTTACTTTACTCTTTACAAAAACCATGAAGATGAAATCAGCATCCATCTCTCAAAATGGCCTGAATCAATTCTTATCGATGAAGAAAAAGAGCAAGCTGGTGAAACAGTGAAGGAATATATCGCTAAGGTTCGCGCGTGGAAAAGTGAACAAGGGATCGCGCTGAACGCACCAATGTCAGCACTGGCCACCTATGCGTCTTCAGAAATAATAACAAGACTGAAAACCAATGGTACGATTATTTTTTCAACCTTACGATATCCAGAGGATCATACATTCATCGTAGGAAAACCAGAAATCCAGGAGGTCATTACCGCGATTGAACCAGTGTTTGCCACACTTGGTCCAGCATTTAAAACAGAGAGTTCTGTGATTTCACAATGGATTAAGGATCATCAAGAAGAGATTATTAAAAAAATAGACAACCAGGAAGATATTTTCCTTTCTGAGATCCCCGGGATTGCGGCAAAGAAAAAAGAAGGGCTGCTCAAAGCAGGGTACATTAAAGTGAAACGAGAAGTAGGTGTGAAAGGGAAAAAAGAAAGCACCATTTTATCCTTTGATGGTTTTTACGTTGAACTTAAGAGGAAGAAACCATGAAACTGAATAAAAAAACGTTACGAAGCTGGGTGGTGAAGATTATCGCTATCTTAATCGTGCTCGGGATGATTTTTACCGGGTTTGTTGTCATCCTGTGGAAATAGTTGTTTTTCTCGATAGATTTTTAAACAACAGTTTTATACAGCCGGAAGGTGACTTACCATGGTTGAGAAAAATACTATTTTAGCAAATCCAGCACCATTAGGCTTACTGGGTTTTGGAATGACAACCGTCCTTCTGAATATCCATAACACAGGAGCATATGGGGTGAGTGCAATGATCCTAGGGATGGGTATCTTCTACGGTGGACTTGCACAGATCCTCGCAGGGGTTATGGAGTTTAAAAAAGGAAACACTTTTGGAACAACCGCCTTTACATCGTATGGCTTATTCTGGATTTCCTTAGTCGCGTTATGGGTGTTCCCAAGCCTTACCTTTATTAACACTGGTTCAAAAGCAGGTACGACAGAACCAGGGTTTATGGCCTGGTACTTCTTTATGTGGGGGTTGTTCACCTTCTGCATGTTCATCGGGACGCTGAAAAAGAACAAAGGACTTCAATTCATCTTCGGATCCTTGTTCATCCTGTTCTTCCTCCTCGCCCTGCGGGACTGGGGCTACATCAGCGGTAGTTGGATCGGATATGAAGGAATTCTCTGCGGGTTAAGTGCGTTTTATGTCGCCATCGCAGAACTACTCAATGAAACCTATGGGAAAACAGTGCTCCCCCTTGGGAAACCACTTATTAAATAGTCCTATACCATTATCAACTGATACGAGGATGATCCTAGCCCGATCTCCTCCCCATATTTTATTTGTTTTAACGGATCTACTTTATTGATTTTCAAAAACACGTTTTCTTTGACATCGTTGATCAGATCTAACGATGCTTTATCTATCGCAACAGGATCATCGCTGACTAAATACCCAACATCTGGACAAATGATAGGGCCTGCATTCGGATCACAATCACAGCCTTTTGCTATACGTTTTAATTCATTCAGATACAACACGTTTTTTCCCTGAACACATGCTTTTGCAGAGCAAGCAAGGAGAAACTGCATGTCAGCATCACGATTCCGCAATGCATTAGTCGTACAATTTTCAACACAGACTCCACATCCAAAACACTCTCCTTTATCGTAAGTCCATTTGTTCTTTTCAACACTAATTGCGTCAAATGGGCACACCTCAGCACAGACACCACAAAAAGTGCATGAATCTTTTTGGTACACCGGCCGGCTCCCATGATGAATTTTTATTTTCGTTTCTTTTGTCACCCCGCCCATACCAAAATTCTTAATAGCGCCACCCATGCCTGATTGCATATGTCCCTTGACATGTGAAAGAGCAAAGATATGCGACGAATTTTTTAAATGATCAGCGACTTCGAAGGTTCTCCCTTCCACCGCAGTTGATACCCCGGAATCATCAATGACGACCTCACAACCAACGTTTTTCATCGTAAAGCCATGAAGCTTTGCGGTGTTCAGGTAATCTGACTTCGTATACCGCGATCCATGGTACGCAACCGTTGTGTCAAAAAGGAAAGGTTCTGCTTGCACTTTCTTTAATTCATCAACGACGCATTTCACTAACTCAGGTTTCACAAAATACGGATTTTTTTTCTCCCCCATATGCAGTTTTACCGGGACTTTTTTTCCTGCAAACCCTTGAAGAGGAAATAATGCAAGGGCATTATGAAGATGCGCTATATCTGTAAAAAAGGCGACCTTTGTCATCCGATTTTTTTCTCCCACTTTTTTAGTTTTAATACACTCCCAAGCGATCCACCGGATTTGATTTCCTCACGGATGCGGTTCTCCTGTTCTTTCACATCGAGGGCTCGATTTGCTATCTCCTGAGCTCTCTCTTGTGGTACCACTACTAATCCTGAGTCATCCCCGATGATCCAATCACCAGTCGTTACGGTTTGGTTCCCACATTGTATCTCGGCACCGGTTTCCCCAAACCCTTTTGGTTCCCCTGCATTAGGGGCGATATATCTGGAGAAGATCGGGAATTTAATTTTTAATAGGTCATCATAATCTCGGACTGCACCATCGATGACGACGCCTGCCAGACCTTTGAGTTTTGCACTCCATGTCGCTAGTTCGCCCCACACCGCGGTTTTCCCTTGGCCTACATCTACGACCAGAACCCATTCTTTTTCTGCTTTGTCGATCGCCTCTATAGGTTTTGCCCAATCACCATCGATGGTCCGTACCGTAAAAGCACGTCCTACCATATGGAATCCAATCGTAATCGGTCGTATTCCTTGCATAGCACCTTGTTTATGCATCGCATCAGAGATGTTTGGTGTTGAGACCTGCATGAATGCTTCGTATAACTCTTTTGTATCATATTTTTTAAAAAGTTCAGTCTTAATGGATTTCTTCTGGGTCATTGCTTTTTTAATCGTTTTTGTTGCTAAAGTTACGTTCTTTGCTTTCGTAATCGCTCCACCAACAATGATAATGGACGCCCCGATACGGATCATGTCCGCAACCGTCTCACTATTTAACCCACCTGCCACGGCAATCGGGAGTTGAGTCTGTTTCATAAGCGATAGGAGAACCTTGCGAGGGCTTTTCCCCTGCATTTGTTCGTCAATACCGACATGAATACAGAGATAATCAACGCCAAGTTTTTCCAGATCTTTTACCCGTTTACCTACATCGGAGACACCGATGAGATCGATCATGATTTTTACACCGTATTTCCGTGCGGATTTCACTGCATCAAGGATCGTACTATCATCTGATGCTGCAAGAAGGCAAATGATGTCTGCACCAGCTTTTGCAGCCATCTCGGTCTCTAGGGCACCGGTGTCCATGGTTTTCATGTCCGCGACTATGGTTTTTCTTGGGAATTGTTCTCGTAGCTGGCGGACTATGTCCATGCCTTCGCTTTTAATTAAAGGAGTTCCAGCTTCTAACCAGTCCGCTCCACCCTTCACCGCATCTTGTGCGATTGCTATTGCCCTCTCAGCATTGAGGAGATCTAAGGCTACCTGTAAAACCGGTTGCATTCAAAGGAGAATAAGCACGTATTATTTAAAAACTAATGCATAGCGGTTCAAGGTGGTGTTTTATCTATTTTCCTGGATGTTTGGTTTTTCCCAAACATTTTCTGACACTATATAAAGAACGAAGGACATAATCGGATGTGAGGTAATCTGTGTGAATACAGGGACAAAACAATTCCTTGCATTGCTTATTGTCGTTTCAACAGTTGTCATACTTGCAAAGATCTTTCTCCGGGTTTAAATCATTTTTTTAAAAAAACTTATATATATACCATATTCATAGTATACATGGGGATAATTCCAATGAAGAAGTTCGCATTCCTTCAGCAAAAACGCATAATTACGATTGGTTTCTGTCTCGTAATTCTTCTGGTGGTTCCTTTTTCTAGTGCATTAAATACACCTACTTTCAATCCAGCATCAACTGAACCATACCATTATCATACTTATCAAGAGCTCACCGATGAGTTACACTCATTACAGGTGAACCATTCAGATATCATGTCTCTTTCTTCGATCGGGAAGACCTATGAGGGGAGAGACCTATGGATGGTGAAGCTTTCTGATAACGTAAACCAAGAGGAAAACGAACCTGGTGTGCTGTTTATGGGTGCCCATCACGGCAATGAAAAACCAAGTTACGAGGTGTGTTTATTTTTCATTCAATACATGGTCGAACAATATGGGAATGACAGTCTCCCGGAGATACGAGATGCGATCAACAGCACACAAATCTATGTCATCCCGATGGTGAACCCGGATGGTGTCGAGGCGAATACCAGGAAAAACTGCGCTCCTAACCACGGCCCGTTCGGACTGAGCACAACCATCACCTCCTATGGAGTCAATCTTAACAGAAACTATGATGACCCTTGGTTTCTTGCGTACATCTTCCCTGTCAGTTATAGTCTTCCATTTATTCTCCCGGACTCCAGCTTCAATTATCGTGGTCCGTATCCCTTCTCAGCAAATGAGACCAAAGCAATAAAAAACTTTGCAGAAAACCATACCATCTCAATTTCAATTTCCTATCATTCGTATGGTGAATTTATTATCTATCCATGGATGCATACCACCAAACAAACACCAGACGAACCTCTGTTCCGCTCGGTTGGTGAAAACATTTCTTTGATTAACAACTACTATTTATATGTGAAGAATTATCATCTGATCCCACGGTACGGAGGAACACTTGGCAGTTCAGAAAATTGGTTATATCGTGCACGAGGGATTCTCGCATATACGATAGAGCTTTGCAAAGAACGAGCGCCGAGTGATCCCCAAGTGATGTATGACCTCTGTATAACACAAACCACCGTGCATCTGTATCTTTGTCAACGTGCGCAGACCATTGAGTCAGAGGAAGCAGATCTTTACCATTCTTAATTCTTTTACCTTTTTTCGATCTTCGATTTCATCGTGTTTTTTTAGAATTTTTAAAAAACTATAAAAAAGTCAACGATATATCTCTTGCCTGGAACACGTTTTTAGTAATTAACGTAAGAGAATGGGGTCGTTAGTGAGGTGGTGAGGAGATGTGTTTAAAAAGACTATTGCCCCCATTCTCTAATAATATATATTAACGGCACATGTATATAAATTTTATTATATATTTATTGATGTCAACGTTAAAATTGAAATGGTCCTTAGCAATAAATAAGAAGAAAGAAACTCCTTTCTTATGGTTGTTGTAATTCTTGAACCATGCCCGCTAGAATCGCTTAAATGAAGGGCTATCTTATTTTGTTGCAGTCCAGATTGGTTTACCAAGTGGCAAGAGAACCCTCCCTGCCATCGTGTTAAGGATGATAGCAGCAGCACCATAAAACGACAATACTGAGGTTACGAGAAGAAAAACACCGGCAGGCTGCGAAGACATTTCATACAGGTAGTGAGGAATAAGGAGTGCAACAGCCAAGTCAACAGCAATCAAAATTCCAAAAAACACCTTATTCGTCATTACTGACGCCATCGTTGCAATCAGACTAAAAATAAGAATACCAATAAGACCATACGCATAATGAGCGATGTTACCCTGACTGACCACACTTGAATTAATAATGAATAATGTCAACGCGATCGAATACATCGTCATCGCATAGACCGAAAACACTGTTGCCCCAAAGACGTTATTACGTTTAAACTCCATTCCCCCTGCAACAAGTTGCGCGGTGGCACCAAAAAACAAAATCCAAGGGATCATCAACGATTTCGAAGGACTGCTTGGCACTAACCCAAGATCAGCAGACGCAAGTACCAAAGCAGCAACCGCAAGACCAATTAAACCAAGCGCTGCTGGTTCAGCCACCGGTAATGCCTTAACAGTTATTTCCGAATTCATCATGGTCTTCAGGTCAGGTATGTCTCCGTCTTTTTTTTGCACCATCTATGACCATTTCTCCCAATATCGTTTCTCTGTACTTGGTGGATGTTCCCCTTTTTCATAGGTCCCGCCCCAAACATTCAGACCATTTTTTTCATCAGCAGTAATCTTATCTTGCAACATCTTCAGCATCTTTTTATCGGTAAAACCTAGTTGTTTCATTTTCTGTGGTGCGGGAACACCATTTGGTGTCCATCCTCTGCGGTAATACACCGCATCAGCGAGTTTTTGGTATTGGTTTCGACGAAACGTGTACAGCATTGTAAGCTTCTCTTGCACCGTCATTTTTTCAACGTGCTTTTGAGGCAACCCTATTTTTTCTACAAGCTGCTTGTCGTATCGTTCTTTTCTTGATAGATACTCCATTTCAGTCACCGGTCCCATCGCCCGGAATGGGATCCAATCGTCTTTTCGCTGCCCTCGTCCCATCCACACATTCATCGCACGCTGCCAGTTATAACAGCGCTCGCTTTGTAAAATAAGGTCTTCTTTGGTAACATCCCAGCCGGTCATTGCATTCTGATAATCGACATAGTTTTGTACATGTTCTGGAACTTTGGCGGGCTCTGATGTCTCTGCGTTATTCGCAGGTTCGATATCATTCCAGGGGAGCTTACAAAGACCATTTAAACCAAACCACGTCCGCCACATCGGGAAATAATGCAGTGCTTCTGCTTTCTTTTGAAACGTTGGGATCGCGTTGTTAACCATGTCCATAAAAATCAACCAAGCCTCATCATGCTGAGGCCCTTTTAAGGTCAATCCGTACCCACCTTGCATCGCAAGTGATTCTTTGGTGACATACTCTGAGAACTCAAGACCCTTGCTTTCCATGCCCGTGTCTTCAACTAGCTGTTTTTGGCCCCAACCATTCTTGATAATCCAATCTTTTACTCGTCTGGCACCTTTTGCTGCAATCGTGATAAACTCACCGGTGTCCCCTTGTGCTATTCTATGCAAGAGCTCTAATGCTGCATCCGCGTTCCCAAAACAAAGCTCAAGGCCATCGCATCGTTCTTTATTTAAAATCCCATACTCATACATTTCCATATAGAACGCCATGGCAGTCCCTGCCGAGATGGTATCAATCCCGTAGGTATCGCAGTAAAAATTAAACTCAAGGACCCATAAAGGATCCCAGATGCTCATATTAGAGCACGCGCCAATGGTTTCATATTCTGGCCCATCGACTGTTACCTTTTCTCCTTTATATGGGCCGGTCATCACGGTGTACCCGTCCACGGTTTTCGCACACGCCATCGTACATCCATGCCAGCACCCATCAGGTATTATTTTCGTAAACAACTCATAGAACTTTGGTGAATAGATCTTTGATGCTTTCGGAAAACTCCCAAAACGATAATTCTCAGTTGGTAATAGATCATAAGCATCCATGATCTCAACCAGATGCCCAGTTCCCACGGCACGCATATTGCATTGATATCGATCAAGATCGCGGATCTCGCGATGAAGATTAATCCCAACTTCTGCCAATCTCACAGGGTCCGCTGGATGATTGGAGACACCGTCGAACCGCTCAACCTTCACAACAAGGGCCTTGATTTTCTTATCACGGAGAACCGTTCCAAGGCCCCCTCTACCTGCTTGTTTAATGCGAGGGACTTTTCTTCTAATATCATAAAAAGAAAAGTTAAGACAACCCCAGTAACTATGCTCAGCCGCAAGACCAGAGGATACAACGGAGACTTTCTGCCTGGATTTATCAGTATTCTCTGTCGCATACAGATGAGTTAGTTGTTCACTAATCAAATGTGTGTTGGTTTCTTCTAACGGAGCGGTTTCAATTGACACGGTTCCTTTTTCACCGTCGATAACGACTACGACATCTTGTTTTGCTTTCCCTTGAATTTCTAATGCATCAAAACCAGCGAATTTCAAATACGGACCAAAGAAACCACCGACGTTACAATCACAGATAATATTCGTTGATGGCGAGACACTCAAACAAAGAGATTTACCGGAGCCTGCGTATTGAGTCGCTCCACAGAGTGGACCGGTTGTAATCAGCAACTCGTTTTCCTGACTGTTCCACCGGGTTGTTGGTTTTAGAGAATCCCACAGGAGTTTTAACCCGAAACCCCGTCCGCCAGTAAACATCTTTTTCATCTCATCTGTCACTGGTTTTTCCGAGATTGCCCCTGAGCTCAGATTCACATACAGGCTTCGATTCGCGTACCCCTTGGTTACCTCACCTTTTTTATACGAATAGCTTGTTAAAATCTTGTGCGCAGAACGTAGCTTCTTCAAATCCCAGGTATGTTTCGTGTTTCCAGTTTTATATTCTTCAATGGCACGCTGTCCTTCAACCATGTTATACCCCGAGTTTATAATGAACGACTTGTTTGATATCTGCTATTTTTACCTCAATTAGCTCTAATGCTTTTTCTGGACATGCGCTGACACATGATCCGCATGAGATACATTTGAATGGTTCAATCCGCACATCTGCTTTTCTCATCGCACCTATCGGGCAAAACCCGACACATGCTTGACATCCAATACAAACCTCTTTATCAAGCCAAACCACCCCGTTTTTTCTTCGTATCAACGCACCAACTGGGCACATGTCAAGACAAAGCCCGCGTTGATCACACACATGCATCGAATATCCTTTCCCTGTTTTAGTGATTCGTATCGCTGATTTCTGACCGCCATCCTTTGTTTTAAAATGGACCTGTGAGCAGGCTTTCTCGCATTCCAGGCAGCCTTTGCATTTCTCGGCATGAAATTTTAAGATTTTAACGGTCGTTGGGTGATCCATTGCTATCTCCTTTACGACCACACAAAAAGTATGGTATTTATAATGACAATAATCCAACAGAGGGCTGAGACGCCTATGGTAATAGGGTAATAGAGTCGATCCTGGAGCGCTATGTCTAAGTTTTTCAACCTAAATACGAAAGGAACGATGCCTACTCCAATGAGTGCAGCGAGAAGACCGCTAGCGAGGATCTGTGGGATAAAGACAAGAAGGTTCTCTAGATAGAACCCGGCAGAGGAAAATACAGGAGTCAAGATTTGTGTGACGATATACCCGCTGACATACACGAGGTAGCTCGAGGTTATCCCAAGACTAGCTTGCATGGTGAGGGTTTGAGGTTTTCTCAGATCAAGGGAAAAACCGGTCCAAATAAGATCAAAGAGAAGTCCTTCTGCCATGATTGCGATCGCAGAGCAAATAAAACAACCGCCGAAGGGGTTGAAAAGTCGGAGTGCTCCTGCAACAAGTCCGATTCCTGCTTGCATCCCTGGCTGTCTAAAGGTGGTTCTACTTAACGTCATCAGCCCTACGGCAAAGATACCGGTCATAATTGCCCCCGCTGGGAGATTTACGTCACGGAGCAATGATCCAATGATGCATTCAGCAAAACCCCAAAGCGAGCCAAATACAATGATTCCTGCAATGAATTTTTTATCTATCATGCTTTATTTCACCTCGATGGTAACGATGTCTTTCACCCGAAATGCTTTTGGTAAATCAGAAAAGATAGATTCACTATTTTTTGTCAATAACCCATTTTTCATATTATCCCAGGAGACGGTTTTCTCATACCCATCTGCTCCTCTCAGGGTGTACTGGTGCTGCTCTGGGTTAGATACCCCTGTTTTAAGCAGTAGGTCATCTAATGCGATCCCCGTGAATTCAGATTCATTTAATGATCGTGGCCTGGCAAGAGAAAACAGTTGATCTATGGTGTAATCTTGTCCATTGACAATTAATGTTTCAGTCGTTGTTTGTATAGCGTGGACATACAGTGAAGCAGTACTTGCAGTAATTAGTATCAGTAGCGCGAGAACTGGGAGTAGTCGGTCCTTCCCCATAGGCATCGTTGAGATGGATACAAAGGTGGATATTTAAAAATTATGTCGCGCCACCTGTAACCCACTCTTCCGTATTCTGGTTGCATATTTTCGGAGTATCTCTTCATCATTGGGTCGCCATTGGATCCGTTCCAGCAACGCATATGAAATCTCAGCATTTACATGCGCCATCTCCCATTTTACTGATTTCCGATATGCGTCAAGAAAAATTTCACATAATTGGAACTTTTCATCGGTAAACATCGGATTAGTACTTAACAAAGATCCACAGAGTGTCGCAAGATCCTCACCTGGTTTACCGACCCGTGATTCTTCAAAGTCCACCCCCCAGACCCTATCCCTGCTTAAAATAAAATTTCTTAAGGTTGCATCACCGCGAAGTTGAAACCCATCCTCTGATTTAAAAAACATATGAAATTTCACAAACCAGTTCGCAAGATGATGAATAATCTTTTGTTTTTCCTCAATGCTTCTCTGTGAGTCGTGTATAAGATCGCAGATGTTTTCCCCGATAATATAATTCATCACTAAAACGTTATTCTCTGTATCCTTCTTCAGAGGAGAGGGGACGGATAGATCAGAAAACCCTTTTTTTAAAACATTGTATTCGATGTCCATGTTTTGTTTCAACCCAGGAACAAACCATTTCAGAATCCGAGGATGACCATCATCGAGAACATAGGCAACAGTGTTTTTTTTACTCTCAAAACGTCTTTGTAACAACACGTTTTTGTATCTTTCAGTATTATCAATAAGTTCTTGGATGTCTCTCATCGTTCTAACCATGAAATACTATAGAACAAGAAATACCTTCCGATGCTAAAAATCATTTTCTTTTTAAAGTGTTTCTATACTATTCGGTAATGATTCGTATCGAGGTTACCTTTTTCCACCAAAGAGATCCTTTTGTTATAGATCCTTTTTCATCAAGGAACACGATTTTCAGTTTTCCGTCATTCGTTTCATTTAACCAATTACCTTCATATTGGTAGGCAAGCACCATGGTCATATTCCCTTTTCCGATAGGGTTCGGATTTGAGCCATTATCCGGATCATAGAGATTAACGTCCCCAATAATGGTTGAATAATTGTAGGATAAATTTCCGGTTTCTGAAATAACTTGTAGACTATATTGTAAAGGAACCGAATCGAGGGTGCTTATAAGAGTGGTGATATTGACTCCTGTGTAATTTCCTATTCCTTTGATAAATCCGGAATCGGTTCGGTAACCTCCTTTTGCGGTATAGGATTCTAATCGTTCAAGATCAGTAAGGGTAAAATTTTTTTCCTCGTCATCGTAGATAAGGGTGAACGCTGGAGGGATAGTCTTATGCGCTGTATTGTCCTCTAGTAAGGTCTCTGTTTGTTTCGGTAAATTGACATATACCAGGACTGCAACGGATACGATAATAGCAATTGCAACTACTGCGGTTAGAATTTTATTGGTTTTTGTTGACATTGGAGACCCTGAAAAAGATATTCTTTTTTAAACATTTTCTAATAAATCAGCCTCTTTGATTGTTCGTGCGGTAAGATAAATCCCAGCCAAGATGACCCCACCACCACCTATTGTATAGAGCGATGGCTCTTGATGAATCCAGGGGATTACGTACGCAAGGAGGGAAGACCCTATAGGTTCCCCAAGAAGGGCGACAGACATGACCGAAGCGCGGATGTAACCTAACGACCAGTTATAAAGAGTATGACCAAAGATCCCAGAAACCACGGCCATAAGTAGAATTATGGCATAATCGGTTGGAATGAGATTATACACTGGGGCGCTAAGAATCAGACAAATGAAAAACAAGGTAATGGTACCGACCGCATAGACTACAAATGCGTACGTGACCGTTGTAACAGTTTTCCTGGTTTTTCTCCCACCTAAAATATATAATCCTGCAGCAACTCCTCCAAGCAACGCAAGGATGTTTCCTTCGAGCGTATCAAGACCGAAAGCAGCATATCCATAATTACCGATGACCAGAACACCGACACCGGTTAAGGAGATAACGATTCCTAGGACATTTACCAATGCGAGTTTTTCTTTCAGGAAATAAAATGAGACAGGTGCAACAATAACAGGATGAGCGGTGACAAGAATCACCGAGCTTGCCACCGAGGTCATCTTCAATGACGTGATCCACAGTGAAAAGTGTGCCGCAAGGATAACACCGATTACTATCATAAGAAACAGACTATTCCGTGGAAGCATGCGTAGTTCTTCTCTCGTCTTTTTCCGAATCAAAATAAGGGGAACAAGAAGAAGGGTCGTAAACAAAAGTCGATAAAATGCGATACTCAATGGAGGAGCTTTACAGGAGAGAATAAAGATAGATGCGAAGGAAACCGCAATAATGGAGACAAAAAGACCAAGAGCGTGTTTTTGCATGTCGAGGGGTAAACAACTGTAATGCTATTTGTTTTTCTCTTCGCTAGACCGCTTGTGCGAATGGTTTTCGATAATTGTATAGTAAAACCAATGATAACAGCAGAGACAACAAACCAAGTAACGCAAATGGTATCCATATCCCGAAAAGATCAGATAGTACGCCACCAAGGAACAGAATAATGGCTCCCCCGCCAGTCTGGAACGTGAACGTAATACCAAACATCCATCCCTCAACAGACTCATGGGTCACCTCTGAGACGAAGGAGAACAAGGCAGGATATGTAAGAAATACTGCGACTCCAAGCAGTATCATGACTCCTATCAGAACAACAATATGAACAAAGAACACAAGAGACAAACTGAGAAACCCGATGGTTATATAGGACAGAACTAGGAGTTTTTTCCGATGGATATACGACCGTATCTTCCCATAGGCTAATGAGGTAACGCTTCCGACACCCATCCAAAGGGCGACTAAAAACCCAATCACCGGCAGAGATAATGTTGTTTGTTCGTTGAGGAGCAGAGGAAAATAGGTGATGAAAACACCCCAGGAAGCACCACTAATTATAAATGCGGGGATAAGTAAGCGTATCCCCCTTATTCGTTTAAATGCATCTGACGCCATCTCCTTTGCAGTATGTTTCTGCTTTGGTTTTGGAACGATAACTGATTCTTTCGTTAATTGATGGGTTAACGCAAGGCTCATCAACAGGCCAAAAAGGCAGATGCCAGCCCAGCCATACAACGGGATTCTCCAACTGGTAAGTTGTGCGATGGAAAGCGTCGTAAGGATGGCAAGAAACGCTCCCAGATCTGCGAACCCGCTCTGTATACCCATTGCCCAATCTAACCTGCCTTTTTTGTAGGTTCGTGAAATCCACCCTATCCCTATTGGATGGAAGAAGGAGGTGGCAAATCTCATAAAAAAAACCAAGAACAGAAGGGTGATGAATCCGTTACTAAAGGAAAGCAGAAGAAGGGAAACAGAGGTTAACAACAGCCCGGTAAGGAGAAACGAATTGACGTTTTTTCCATCAGCGATTCTCCCGAGAAACAACTGCGCGACAAGGGTAATGAACAGCCCTCCACCTGTGATGAAACCGATTTGTGTGTAACTTAATTGGAAGAGGTCCTTAAAAATAGGAAACAGAATAGAGATAACTGAAACGGATCCATCATTGATAGCGTGTATAAGGCTAACCGTTGATAATATCCTACCCTGTTGTTTCATGGTTCGAGGGGGTGATATTGACACGTTGGTTATATTATTTATCCCAAGGAGGAATAGTAAAACCTAAACAGTCTTCTGTGTTACTATTCTGTATGTCCATACCGATGGTTATAGGGATTTATGGGGATTCAGATACCGGGAAAACGACACTCTTGGTACAGCTTGTCTTAAAGCTTACGAACGAAGGATACAACGTGGCAACCGTTAAACAGACAAAGAAAGCAATCTCGATGGATACGAAGAACAAGGATACCTGGCGTCATCATGATGCTGGTGCTTCCCTTGTTGTTTTCTCCTCTGCTTGTGAGGCAGATTTTCTATTACAAAAAACCATGAGTACCTCTGAGATTATTCAAAGAATCGTAGGATTTGGACGCTATGACCTTGTTTTCATTGAAGGAGCGAATGACCCAAGTATACCAAAGATACAGGTAGGGGCCGGGAAAAAACGGAAAAATACCATCGTTTCGTATAACGATAATTTCAAAGAATTGATGACTATCATCAGAAAATATCTGAAGGCAAAGCCATCGGTGCCCTCTCTTTGTATTTCGGTGAATGGAAAAAATATTCCACTTACTGAGTTCCCTGAGCAGATCATTTCGAAAACAGTTCTTGGGCTAGTTGGGTCGTTGAAAGGAGTACAAACCATTAATGAAGTGACTATTCAATTGAAACGATAAAAAACGATGGGTTTTATTGTTTCCATAGTACATCTATCATTCTGATAGTACTCCTGTCAAATAATTTCGATTGTTCCTGTATTTACCTTTTCAATCTTTTCCTAATTGATTCTTTTTTATCACAGGAAAATTATGTTACAACCGGTTAAAGCTTTATACTGTTCCTCTGTTTCTTGTTTCTATGACGTCAAAAGCACCTGCACTTACTGTCGATGGGATTCTTTTTGAGGGTGACTCTATACTTCTTATTCAGCGGAAGCACGAACCGTTTCAGGAATCATGGGCACTTCCTGGAGGTTTTGTGGAATACGGCGAGAATACCGAGGATGCGGTGTTACGGGAAATGTTTGAAGAAACTGGGTTGAAAATAAATATTCTTTCATTACTTGGTGTTTATTCCGATCCCCGTCGTGACCCTCGAGGTCATACGGTGACAATCGCGTATTTAGTGGAACGGACTGATGGGGAATTGAACGCTGGTGATGACGCCCGCAGTGCAAAGTTTTTCAAGTTAAATGAGTTACCGTCATTAGCATTCGATCATGCAGAGATCGTAAAGGATGCATTCCAGAGGGTTAAACATGGAGTTTTGTCCAAAATGTAAAGTATTAATGCTCCCCAAAGGTGATATTTTTGTTTGTAATAGTTGCGGGGCAAAAAAGAAAAAACATGGCAGTTCCGTCGTTGTTGAGAAACAAAGGCAGAAAGAAACAGTTGTCCTTGAAAAGAAGATCGATATTCTTCCAAAAACGCGAATCGAGTGCCCGAAATGTGGTAATAATGAGGCGTTCTGGATTTTACGACAAACTCGTGCTAGTGATGAACCCGAGACCAGGATTTTTACCTGTACGAAATGTGAGCATCGCTGGCGGCAATATTAAAAAGATGGTTTACCTTAGGTAGCTTCTTCGAAGTATTTTTCCGGTTTATATGCGATATAGAAAAGTATATTAACAATCGTTAACTTCATGATGGTGTATGAAAAATACCACAGACCTTTCTGAAATCCACCAAAATCTCATCGATACATTTGAAGAGGTCAAGAAAGTAGTACAAAAAAACGAGAAACGATCTCGTGCAGGACTAATGCTTGGTCTCCAAGAAATCGGTGCATCACTTGATGGATTCATTGGAGCGTATTACCCCATTGCCTCCAACATTATCATCGTCAATAAAACGCCATTGCGTCGCATCCTTGAGACTAATAAAGCACTTCTTAAACCATATATCTTTCACGTCCTTTTACATGAGTATATCCATACACTTGGGTTCCTCGATGAGGAAACAACAGGACAAAAAACCTACGAAATCAGCAAACAACAGTTTGGAGAACACCATATCATCACTGAACTATCCACCAACATCAGAAAGTTCTTCCCAAACCTCGTGTACCCTATTCATGGATGGATTCCCTTAAAAGAGACCCCACGAATCGAGCTTATACAGGGTTTTGATTTATCGAGTACAAGCGCCTATATCACGTAGATACTAGAACGGGATAAAATCTAGACTCTTTTCCTCGTTATTATTTTCACATAATAATAGAAAATTATATAAATACATCAAAATAATAGCTATTTATTACATTATGCAAAAAAGAGGTCGTTCTATGTATAAAAAAACATTCCTTGCCGGAAGTATGGTGTTTCTCTTCATAGGTGTCGCCCTGTTACCAGCATCAGCGCAGATGGCACCAGCCGAAGATATCGTATCTCAAGAAACGACGGTAGTCGAGAAATTTATGGATGATGTTGAACGTATCGCTACTGAATCACAAACCTTCCAGGATTTTACAGTAAAATTTCAAGACCTTTGTGTTAACACCCAGTATAGTAGATTTACTGTTGTCCAAGACCTCATAACAAAAGTACTCCAATTCCTCATGACGAAAAGTGGATCCTTCACTTCAGGGAGCAACCTATTGGATCTCCTTGGGAAATTCTCCTCTGTCTTGCGCGCAGACTACTTTGTTATCAGTTATGGAGCCTATCACCGATTAAGCCCCCGAAAAGAAAATTCAATAGATCGATTTAAAGAGGGCCTTTCGATGTGGCGGTATTCAGATGCATCCAAACTGCTCAAAGGCAGAACCCTAATCCTTGCGAGACATCCCTTTGGGATACACCAAAAAATGATAGGGCCGCAAATAGGGCTCATGAAAGGCTTTAAAGGCATCTACCTTGATATCAAAAGCAAACTAACAGGAAACGCCTATGTATTCTTTTTAGGTAGTGTGCATCGAATCCGTGCTTTTGACCTCACACCCCTATCGAAATAATATTAATATTTTCCTTTTTTTTCTCTTTTTATTTGTATTATATGATTTATATGTACTCTCTATTATATCAGTAAATCTATGTAGAAATTCGACAATTGACTAACACAACGTAGAAAATTATATAAATGAATAAGATAATATAGATTCATAAGAAAATATACGATTTCGTAAACGAGGGTAAAACCATGACAAAAATAAAGGGAATATTTGCAATAGGCGTAATCCTTCTTTTCCTGGGCGTTACATTTAACCCAGTGTCAGCACAGACTGCTATAAAAGACCAGATGGAAGTCAATACCATCGGTGGTATTACACAGTTGCACCTCTCTGAAAAAGATATCACCACCATGGAAAAGTCCCTCCCAGCATTACTTGAAAAAATGTCTACTGCCACGTCTTACTCAGGACTTATTGACACCATCCAAAGCTTCATGGCACAGAACGGTAAACATCCTGTTCTTATATTAGTACTCTCACTTCTTATCAAATCGATTGATTTCAATTATAAAATCAATCAACTCCGCCCAATTAGAAAAAACGTATTTATCATGAGCTGGGGATTTACCCAAAAGTTCCTCTCGTTGGGGAAGAACAAAATCAACTTAGCTCGGCCCATGACCGGATGGTACTATTCGGGACGGTCCAATGTCGTTCTCAACAGCCGTACCATCATACTTGACCCCTATCCCTTTGGCATTAAGATGCTGACCGGTAGACAGATCGGATTAATGACAGATTTCAAAGGTTTATACATTCACCGATCTGGATCTATCGCTGACAAAGCGATAACATTTTTCTTTGGATTCGCCAGCATTGTTCGGGGATTTGATCTTTCCCCGATGAATAAATAAAATAATCTCTTATTTTTTTTCCTTTTTTTTCTCCTTTTTTTTATAAATCCTTATAAAATACTTTTTCGTTCCGGATACTGACTATGGCACCTTCTCAGATTACTATCATTCGAAGTCGACGGCGGAAAAAGACGATTCAAACAAAATACGGAGATGGGCGTCTTTGGATTTATCTTCCATCTGGTATGAGTACGAAAGATGAACAGAAATGGATCGATAAGATGATTAAGAGAAATGAACAATGGGAACAGAAAAAAACGGTGAAGAAAAGCGATACTTGGTTAATGCAACGTGCCCAGTGTCTAAACAAGAAGTATTTCAATGGGAGCCTGTATTTTTCTATTAGGTTTGTCACGAATCAGAATTCAAGGTACGGAAGCTGCACTTCAATCGATAAAACCATTCGTATTTCAGAACGAGTAAAAACCATGCCAACCTGGGTACAGGACTATATAATCATCCATGAACTCACCCACCTTCTCCATCCAGACCATTCAAGGAAATTCTGGGAAACGGTCAATCAATACAAATACGCGGAACGGGCGAAAGGATATCTTTTCGCAATCAGCAGAGAAAAAATAGATGAGGAGATCGAACCTCCTGAACTGGAAAATAGTATTTCTGAAATCTGAAAAATGGAATGAAAATATATATAATCCAGTATCAGATATCCTTCACGTGTGAGGTTAGGTTATGAAAACACTTATCGATGAATTTGGATGGAATGCTGGTAAAGTATGGAAGATCCTAAATACAAAAGGTCCCTTGAAAGAAGAAGCGTTACTGCATACCACGAAACTGAAAGAAGATGAACTATGGACCGCAATCGGTTGGCTAGCCCGAGAAGGGAAGATCTGCCGAGAAAACAATATGTATAAACTTGGGCAAACGAACTTAACACCTAAGATAGGGACCGATGCCGGGAAAGTCTGGAGTACCGTTGCAAAACAAGGTGAGATTGATATCTCAACGATAGCAAAGACTATCCAAATCACTGAGGTTGATGCATACCAAGCACTTGGGTGGCTTGCAAGAGAAAATAAGGTTAGCTGTAAGAAAGTCAAAGCAAAGGTACCAAAAATTAAAGTCACCTTAAAATAAGCCTTTATCAAAAGCTATTAAAAGGTAGGTTCAGATACATCTCTGATCTCCTTCTGTTTTCCTTTTTTTTCTCATGTGTTTTAATGATGCAAAACTATATAAGAGACTGATATTTATAGGGGCAATGTAAGAAGAGAAAATAACATTTCATTTTCCAAGAACTTCGGATTTTTGAAATTTATTGCTTTTTCTTTACAAATATAAATGCTCTTACTATGGGGCTACAAACTATGAATTCAAGAAAAAATAATCGACGAAGAAGAAATACTGAATCATTTCAAAAAATTGTAATTAGATGTGACGTTCTTCAACGTCCTGTCTATGAGCATGAAGTCTGTCCACAATATATGGTAAAAACAGGATCTGACACACAAAAAAATTGTAAGACCTGTAAACATTCTTTTTAGAAACAAGCGTAACTTATTGATTTTTTTCTACTATAATTACTGTCAGGAGGTGAGTACACTATGAAAGGTATTGTTAAATTTTATAATATCCGAAAAGGATATGGTTTTATCCGAGGCGATGATGGACATACCATCTTTGTCCATAAGACCGCTATCCCATTTTTTGATATCTATCTTCTCCCGGGAGAATCTGTCGAATATCAAATTGATAGAACCGAGAAAGGACTTCAAGCAACAGACGTAAAAAAACTATGAATATAGGTTTTTACAAGGTTTTTTCTATCATTTAATTGAATCGATCGAATATATCCCTTGTTTATGTTTTTGTGAAAGACTCTGGTAAATCTCCGCATTTTTTCTACACATTTCGATAAACTGCGGATTCTGTTTTACGATTTTTCCAGGGACCCCTAGAACTAAGCTCTCCTGAGGAACGACCATTTCCTCAGTGACAAGAGCGCAGGCTCCAACAATCGAACCAGAATTAATTCGAGCACCATTCAGCACCGTCGCATGAATACCAATCAGACAATCATCTGAAATTGTTGCGCCATGGATCACTGCTGCATGGCCGATTGTCACGTTATTGCCAATCGTGACCTGATGTTCTGCATCCGTGTGTATAACACAGCAATCTTGAATATTGGACCCATCTCCGATCACAATAGCGTTCTGATCACCGCGAATCACTGCGTTTGGAAAGACACCGCAGTTCTTGCCAATCGTTACGTCACCGATGATAACCGCGGTTGGAGCAATGAAACTTGAAGGATGGATTTTTACTATATACGCACGACCTTATCACATGAAACGAGATAGCACATCTTAAAGTTTTTCGCTTATACACATTGTTTCATTCAAATCAAAATGTATATAATCACCGAAAGTATGCTTTTTTTGAGCGTGAGTGTATGAGCGATATTGTTTCTGTGTTCGGTGACCAAGCAGGGACTGTTTGGCAGATACTTCATAATCGAGGACCTCTCGTAGAATCAGAACTTCTCTCTTTAACACATTTAACTGAACCCCAACTGTACGCTGCTGTTGGCTGGCTCGCTCGTGAGAACAAAATTCGAAAAGAAAATAGCACCTATCTGTTAGGTGAAACAAATCTTGTACCAACCATTGGAAAAGATGCTGGAAAAATATGGCGGACGTTGGAAATCTGGGGCGAAGTAGATGTTCAATCACTCTCACGGTTATCCCGTATTGTCGAACATGATGTTTTCACTGCAGTTGGATGGCTTGCGCGAGAAGGAAAAGTTGACGGAGTCATTCGAAATATCGATGAGAAAAAAATACTCTTCTGGTTGAAATAAGGAATCTATTTCTTTTTATTCATTGGATTTTCTCTTAAATAAGCCTTTAATTTTATCACCGATTCCATTACTGGATTCAGTTTCTGAGGATTTTTTCTGTCGAAGTCCGGGTATTATTTGTTTCAGTTTTCCTATAATACCTTTTGCTGGTTCTGCTTCTTGGTTTGTACTAGTATCGAGCCGAGATTTACTTCTTAAGGAAAACCACCCTTTTTTTTCTTGTTCAGGTTTAGGTTTTTTAATCGGTAGACCGACGAGGTGACCAGTGTCATCTAATTGAAGAATGAACGTGCTCTGAGGAATTTTTACTTCTAAAGCTTGCGGTTCTATTTCAGTAGAGGCTGCAAGTCCAGATTGATTATTTTTTTCCTTTTTCTGAAACGTAAACCAATTGTTTTTTTTCTCAGATGGTTTTTCTCGTTTTTCTTTTTTTTTCAAAAATGAGCGTTCTTTCTTCTTTCGAGGTATTTCTCCAGAAGGCTCAACGGACAGGGGTTCTTCATCAGCTTCTATAGGGTTCTGTATTGGCAGGTCTACTTCCTGTAAGAATGCATCTGATTCGAGTGATTGCCCTTCAACTATATCAGGGTTCTTTACTTTTACTTCTAGTGAATCTAAATCTTGAAATAATCTCAGTATCTCTTTGTGTGTTTTTACCTCTGAAGACGTTTCCTTTTCGTTGTCCACGTTTTTGTTCGCCCCTCACCATTTTCGTTTTAAATTACGTATAAGATAACTGATTAATATAAAAAAACCTATCCCTTTGTTTTAACTCTCGGGAGGTTATTAACAAGAGAGTTCTTTACATCACCTGGATTTTCTCATATCGCAGCGTCGACTCATCACACCATGGACAATATTCCTCCACGATGAAAAGGGAATCAATTTTGCGTATGGGAATTTGTTTCGTTTCTTTTTTACATACTTTACAGTAACTCATTCTAATCACTTCACTGACTAAAATAAACAATGCCCCAATAATAATAGAGTGGAACTAATATATAAACATTTCTCCTATGCCAGTAGTTCGGCAATTAAACATAGAGAAGAACCAGAGTGAGATGTTCTATTGACCGTATTCGATGAAGATATCAAGACCCAACTATGAATAACGGTCTTCTTTTTCATCTTCTCCTAAAGCACTCTTTTATACTTGATAAAGCTACCGCTATGTAGGTTACCTGTTATCGACCAGAAATCTGGTCTGAAATGATGTCTTTGAATTCAGGTAAAATCACAGGGTACTTTCTTTTGTTCCAACTGAGTTTTACGCAGAGAATTAGATTACAGAGATGCCAGAGGTTGTATAGAAAAACGGAGAGCAGTTGGAACCGCAGACGTACAGGATACAACTGTGAGCAGGTTTTCCCGCGGATGTCTTCTTTGACCCGGTATCCGGTTTCTATTCCCCAACGCTTTCGATAACTGTCTGCGATCTTCAATGCGTTTTCCAGGGTGACTGGGATGTTGGTGATGTAGGCGAATTCATCCCATTTGTCACCGACTTTTTTCGGTGGTTCTAGAGTCACGATCAGGGTGACGGTGACGTGTTGTTTTCCTTTCTTCATCGTGTACGGTGTGATGAACGCACAGGGTTCTGTCTGAGGGATTTTTACCTCCTGGTGATGTGCAGAGATGATACGTTCTTTGATCGCAGCAGTATGTTCAGCAGGAATGACAAACTGAACCGGAGATCCCTGGAGGGTGGTGATAGATTCTACGTCGAAGAACTCTCGATCCAGAAAAAGTCGACTGATCGCGACATGGTTTTTTGCCTCCGTGAGAAGATAGGTGATCAATTGTTCTTTCGTGGTGAATTGATGGAGCGGGAGCGCAGAGGGAGTGAACCGCTCCCGCGTGTTGACGCATTCAATGCTGACATAGGCATGACCGAAATTGGTTCCCCGCACCCGTTCCATCCCCAACACATGGATATCCTTCGCTTCTCCATACCATGGGATTTTATGGATATCCAATCCGCATTGAAGGGGGTTATCGAAGATACCATAGTGTGCTGCTTGCGTCAGTAAACAGGTATTCGCTTGGTTAAATGTTGAAAACACTTGTTTGGTTGTGAGTTTGTTCAGATGATAGAACACCGCATCATCAGAGGGGGATTTCTTTTGTTGCTTCTGAAGTTTTTTTGATCCATAGGCAACGTAAACATCTTGAGTGATGGAGAACATCACCGTCTTCAGGATGTTCTCTTTGGTGTAGACACAGTTGTTTGACATCTCTAATGGTAAGGCCGTGATGAAATATTTTTTGAGAGACTTTTTAAGAAGCTTGCCTATGTCTTTTTGTGTATATTGTGGTGAGTGCATCTATTTATCCCAAAATAGGAATGTCACTCACTCCTTTATACATCTTCTAAAAACTGACTTGCCGAACTACTGTATGCGGACAAGCGTTGACACGTTTTTAAAGACTTATGTTTTTTTAACTAAAAAATACATTAGAAGATTTTCCAGACCCGCATTTGTATACTCGCAGAATTTCCCACAAGATCATACGCTTTTACACCGAGAAGATACGGGAAAAAGGGATCGCGTTTATCATCCCAGGTCCATTTATAGGTGTTATTTACTCCTGTATATTCTGTTGCCACCAATACATTATCAAGGTAGAACTCCACATGTGAAACCCCAGTAGCATTGTCAGCTGCTGCATAGACTTCCACCGTTATTGTACCAATCACAAGAGTCGTTATGAAAATTGGACATACTGGTCTATCCCAAATATAGATGTAACCCTTTTTTGGTTTTATGAAATACAGTTGAATATCACTAGGATAAGGATTACCACCGGTCCAACCGAGATTTGCATTTATTGGTACACCCGTCGAATTATGCTTTGGATACGGAGACTCATTTGCACCCGATATTTTTATGGAAAAAATACATGAAAAAGTAGTAATCAACATCATACAAACGATTACTAAAGTTAATTTACGCATTTTTTTTTTTTTTTTTTTTTTTTGCTGCGAAGT